>JAABUU010000229.1_pt1 | contig 134631 bp, 114 predicted proteins | sample 5559301 | NCBI WGS metagenome assembly JAABUU01 (sample SAMN10711884, study PRJNA513360) | rock metagenome | isolation source: Antarctica rocks | place: Antarctica: Victoria Land, Richard Nunatak white | reverse complement strand
GTATTTTGTACATCTTCGGACCGCATCAGCCGCTACCTCAAGATATCGAGGAAACCTGCTCCAATTATAGCGAAAAAAGCCCGCCAGATCGACACCAGCGGCATTGCTTTTTCCGCAACCTGCTAAGGCCGGTCGCCGCTCGTCGAATACCGAGACTCGTCGTAGGAATTGGCGCGCAGCGCGTAGCTCGCGAAGGCGAGCAGCGCCACGACGACGAGCGCGAGCACGACGATCCGGCGTAGCCGCGAGATCCCGGAATCGCGGCGCGGGTCGTCAGCGGCGAGCAGATCGCGCCCGATCACGATGGCCGCATCCACATCCTCGCGATCGCGCACGAACGCGAGCCCGCGCGCGACGGCGGCCGCCGCGGAGTCGCTGTCCTCGAGGATCGCCGCGAGCCGGCTCGGCTCGACGTAGCGATGCACCGCGCTCGAGCACAGCACGAGCTCGTCGCCGACATCGAGCACGATCTGCGCGACCGAGGCTTCGAGCTTGGGCTGCGTCCCGAAGCTGCGCCAGAGCAGGCGCGGCCCGCGCGGTGCGAGCGTCGCACCGCCGGCGCTCGCGACCGTCGCGTCGGCGAAGACGGCATCGTCATCGGTGAGGCGCTCGAGCGCGCCGCCGCGCGCGAGATACGCGCGCGACGCTCCGGCGTGACCGACGTACGCCCGGCCGTTGGCGATCACGACGGCCGTGAGCGACGCGCCGGTCGCGACGTGATCGTCATGGCTGCCGTGCTGCGCGAAGAGCCGGGCGTTGGCGGCGTCGAGGGCAGCGAGCAGGCTTGCGCGCGGGCCGCCCGCGGCCGAGATCCGGCCGTAGGCCGCGAGCCGCTGCCGGCGGCGCATCGTGTCGCGCGTCGCGACGAGCGCGTCGGCGGCGACCGACGACGCACGCGCCGGAACGCCGAAGCTCTCCGCGACCGCGATCAGCGTGAGGCTCGGCCCGAGCCGCTCGACGACGTGGGCGACCGTCGAGCGCCGCACCCGCGGCCCGGCGTCGCTGCCGCCGGCTACGTCCACGAGCCGAGCCCGCCGTAGACGATCCGCGAACTCCCGACATCGATCTCATCGCCGACGGCGAGCGGGACCGCGCCGACGATCGGCCGGGCGTTGAGCCACGTGCCGTTCCGGCTGTCGAGGTCGCGCACGCAGAGCGTGCCGTCGGAGAAGTCGATTCGTGCGTGCAAACGGCTCACTTGGGCGCCTGTGACCATGAGCGTCGCGTCAGACGCCCGGCCGATCGTAATCGGCGCCGGCTGGCGGATCGTGCGCGTGCCCGCATCTTCCGTCACACGCAGAACGACCGCCTGCATCGCCCCCATGCCGTCCTCGCGGTCGCGCGCTCGGCCGCCGCCGCGCGGCAACGCGAGCGCCGCGAACGCGATGCAGGCGAGCCCGACGACGAGCGTCTCCGTTCGAAGGCCGGCCGCAGCTTGCGGTGTCACGGCGCCGCCTCGATCGCGAGCTCGCTATCGCCGAGGGCGAGCACGTCGCCGTTCGCGAGCACGCCCGAGGTTGCCGCGCAGCCGTTGTGCAGCGTGCCGTTCGCGCTGCCGAGATCGCGGAACGCGGTCCCGCCGCCCGGCTGCGGCTCGAGCGCCAGATGGCGCCGCGACACGCGCGGATCGACGAGCGCGAGGTCGCACTCCGCGCCGCGACCGACGACGAGCGGGCCGTCGAGGGTCCGCACGGTGAACGGCAGGCCGCGCCGGACGCGAAGCGCGAGCCGCATCGTCGGCGCGACCGCCGACACGTCGATCGCGACCGTGCCGCGCGCCACGGCGGGATCAATCGTCGTCGCGATCTCGGGCGGCGGCTCGTGCCGCGCCTCGCGCTCCCCGAGGCGTGCGAGCATCGTGCGCCACTGCGGCTCGAGGGTCGTGAGATCGCCCGCGAGCCGCGCCGCGTCCCGGGGGTGCAGCCGCAGGAGGAAGCGCCGGCCCGCGCGACCCGCCGCCGTCTGCGCCTCGTACGCGGCGACGAGCTTGCGCGCGATCTGGACGGGCTCGAGCGCGGTCGGGAACGCGAGAGCGAACGTACGCTCGACGACGGTCGCGCACATCGCCTCGAGTCGCCGAACGCGCGCGCCGAACCCGCTCACGTCACCGGGCGCGAACGAGCGTCGCCACGTAGAACCCGTCGCGCCCCTCGATCCCGGGCGGCACGAGCACGTCGCCATCGCGCACGAGCGACGCGTAGCGCTCGGGCGGCACGACGCGCGCGAACTCGGCGCGCTCGGCCAGGAAGGCCGTGACGACGTCGCGGCCTTCGCGCGGATCGATCGAGCAGACGCTGTAGACGAGCCGGCCGCCCGGCGCCGTGCGGTCGGCCGCTGCGCGCAGCAACGCCGCCTGCGCGACGCCGAGCCGCGCGCCGTCCTCGGGGGTCTTCCGCCAGCGCGCCTCGGGATGACGCCCGATCGTGCCGAGCCCGGTACACGGCGCGTCGAGCAGCACGCGCTCGGCCCGGAGGTCCGGCACCGCCTCTCGTGCGTCGCCCGCGACGATCGCGGCGATCGAGATCCCAGCGAGCTTGAGCGCGCTCTCGAGCACGGGGATCTTCCGCTCGTCCTGCTCTACGCAGACGAGCGAGCCCGCGTCGCCCATCCGCGCGGCAAGCGCGACGGACTTGTGGCCGCGGCCGCTGCAGAGCTCGAGCACGGACTCGCCCGGCGCGGCATCGAGCAGATCGACCGGGATCGCCGCGGCCTCGCCCTGCACGAACCAGCGGCCGTCGGGATCCGTCGACACCGGGCCCGCCGCCACGAGCAGCGTGTCGGGGACCAGCGGCGAAATCTCGGTCTCGACGCCGCGTTCCGAGAGCGCGGCGCGCGCCGCCGCGACGTCGCCGCGCAGCCGGTTCACCGTCACCGCGGCGCGCGGCGCGCGATCGACGCCCGCGAGCGCCGCCTCGCGCTCGTCGCCGAGCACCTCGCCGAACTGCCGCGCGACCCACGTCGGCACAGAGTAGGCGACGCCGTAGTAGTCATCCGTCGTCGCGAAGTCCTCGGGCCGCGGCGCGACCGGGGGTTCGCTCGCGACCTTGCGCAGGACGGCGTTCACGAGTCCGACGGTCCCGCGGTGGCCATGGCGCCACACGAGGTCGACCGTCTCGGAGACGGCGGCGTGATCTTCGACCGCGGCCATGCAGCGTAGCTGGTAGACGCCGAGCCGCAGGATCTCCGCGATCGCCGGATCGAGCGACTTGCGCCGCGCCCCGACGTAGGGCTCGAGCATCCAATCGAGCAGCCGCAGGTGCTTGATCGTGCCATACGCGAGCTCGGTCGCGAACGCGCGATCGCGCGGATCGAGCCCGGCGCGCCGCGAGCGCACGTCGAGCGCGGCCTGCGCGAGCCGCCGCTCCTGCCCAAAGACGTCGCGGACCACCTGAAAGGCGACCTCGCGCGACGCCGACTTCACGCCGGCACCGTCGCCGCCCACGCGCGCAACGCCGCGGAAAACGGCTCGGGGCCGGTCAGGCGCTCGGCGCCGAGCTCTTCGGCCGAGACGAAGCCGGCCTCGACCGCCGCCGCGGACAGCGCGCCGCCATAGTCGCGCGCGGACATCTCGCGCCGGTCGGGCGGGGTCAGCCGGTCGACGACGACCCAGCCGTCGCGTGCCGCGATGAGGATGGTGCCGCTCGCGAACGCCGTGCCGTGGTAGCCGGGCGCGAGCAGCGCCCGGGGATCGACGGCCGGCCCGTCGGCCGCCGCGAGCGCGTGAACGGCCGAGACCTTCAGCATCCGATCGGCCGGGAGGACGGCCGGCAACGCGAGCCGCGCGCCCGGGGCGGGCGCGAGCGATCGGACGAAATCGACGAGCTCGCGCGCGGAGCCACCCGGCGTCAGTAGGAGATCGGTTTTCTGAAGCGGTCGGGTCATCGTCGCGTCGGCTTCGGCGTCGGTGCCGAACTGCCGCTGCGGCGTACGCGTCGCCGTCCCGGTCGCGAGCGCGCGACACGCGCGGCCGAGCAGCTCAGCGCCCAGGGCGGCCGCGCGATCGTGGAGCTCGCCGTACGTCTCGCGCTCGCCGATCGCGAGCGGCGCGCGCTCGACGATGTCGCCCGTGTCGAGCCCGGCGTCCATCGCGATGATCGTCACCGCGCCCTCGCGCACGCCGTCGCGGATCTGGGCCTGGAGCGGCGTTGCGCCACGGTAGCGCGGCAGGGCGCTGGGATGGACGTTGATGGCGCCGAGCGGCGGCAGGTCGAGCACCGCCTGCGGGACGAGCTTCCCGTACGACGCGAGCGCGAAGACGTCGGCCCGCTCGGCCGCGAGCCGCAGGGCGGCCTCGCCGCGCAGCCGCTCGGGGGCGTAGACCGGCAGCCCGAGCTCAGCGGCGGCGACGGCGACCGGCGTCTCGGCGAGCCGCTTCCCCCGGCCCGCCGGACGCGCCGGCTGGGTGACGACGAGCGTGCAGGTCGCGGCCGCCGCGAACGCCCGGAGCGCCGGTACGGCGAAGGCGCTCGTTCCGAAGAAAACTCCGCGCACGGTCAGGCCGAGACGGGCGACGAGTCGCCGCGATCAGCGACCGCCGCGTCGCCGCGCCCCCGCTCCATGGCGTCGACATCCGCATCGGGCGTCGCGCCCTCGGAGCCGGCCCGGTCACCCTCGGAGCCGGGCCGGTCGCCCTCGGAGCCGGGCCGGTCGCCCTCGGAGCCGGGCCGGTCGCCCTCGGAGCCGGGCCGGTCGCCCTCGGAGCCGGGCCGGTCGCCCTCGGAGCCGGGCCGGTCGCCCTCGGAGCCGGGCCGGTCGCCCTCGGAGCCGGGCCGGTCACTTTCAACGGGCCGGACGTCCTTGGCGAGATCGACGTAGAGCGTGCCGTCGAGGTGATGCATCTCGTGCTGCAGGCAACGCGCGAAAAGGCCGGTGCCCGAGTGCTCGACTTTTTGACCGCGGCGGTCGATGCCGACGCACGTTACGCGTTCGAAGCGCGGCAGCTCGCCGATCATCGCCGGCACCGAGAGGCAGCCCTCGCTCGACTCGACCTCGCCCTCGGTGACCGTGAACTTTGGGTTGATGACCTCGAAGGGCCCGTGGCTGTCGTCGCCGTCCTGGAGATCGACGACGAACACGCGCTTGGAGACCGAGACCTGCGGCGCGGCGAGGCCGATGCCGGGCGCCTCGTACATCGTGAGATACATGTCGTCGATGAGCTGCTGGAAGAGCGGGTCGGTCAGCTCCTCGGGATGGACCTTCTTCGCGACCTTCCGGAGCACGGGATGACCGTCACGGACGATCTCTCTACGATACGGCACCGAAAGAGTATACCGGATCGTGAAAGCGGTTCAGTACGCGCCGGCGCTGCCGGTCGGCCGGCGCGGGTCGTGCGCGGCCGTTCGGGTGCCGCCCGGCCCGACCGCGACCGCGTTCGCCTCGGACTCGGCGGGTCCGAGCTCGATCGCGTACCCCTCGGCGCGCAGCGCTCGCAGGACGGGCGGCGCAAGCGCGCCCGGCTCCGCGTAGACGACGTCGGGCAGCCACTGCTCGTGTAGCCGTGGCGCGTCGACCGCGCGACCGACGGGCGCGTGCCGCACGACGACATCGCGGACGATCAGCAGCGTCGTCGTGACGATGCGCGGTCCGCCCGCCGCACCCGCGACGAGGACGACCCGGCCCGCCGCGTCGGTCACAATCGTCGGCGACATCGACGAGAGCGGCCGTTTCCCGGGTCGGATCGCGTTCGCACGGCTCCCCACGAGACCGAACTGGTTCGGGACACCGGGCTTGCTCGCGAAGTCGTCCATTTCGTTGTTGAGCAGCACGCCCGTTCCAGCGGCGACGAGGCCGCTGCCGAACGTCGAGTTGAGCGTATACGTCACGTCGACCGCGTTGCCGCGCGCGTCGACGACCGCGTAGTTAGTCGTGTTGCGCCCCTCGCGCTCGGCCGCCCCGCGCAGCTCGCGCGACGGCGTCGCACGGTCGGGCGCGATCCCGGCCGCGAGCGCGCGCAAGCGTGCGGCCGCGAGCAGGCGCGCGCTCGGATCGGGCACGACGGTCGGATCGCCGAGGGCGACGCTGCGGTCGGCGAAGGCGCGGCGCTCGGCCTCGAGCAGATCGTGCGCGGCGCGGACGCTGCCGATGGGCGCGGGCGGGAGGTCCGCGAGGATGCCGAGCGTCTCGCAGATCGCGATCCCGCCCGAGCTCGGCTGCGGTGAGGAGGCGATCCGGTCGGCTCCGAGCGCGCAGCGGACCGGCGGCCGTTCGACCGCACGGTACGCCGCGAGGTCCGCGCGCGAAAGGATGCCGCCCGCGCGCTCGTCGGCGGCGGCGATCTTCGCGGCCACCGAACCGCGCGCGAACCCCGGCGGGCCCTCGCGCGCGATCGTCCGCAGCGTCGCGGCGAGCGCGGGCTGGCGCAGGCGGTCGCCCGCTCGGGGGAGCCGGCCGCTCGGCGCGAACGCGGCCATCGTCGAAGGGAAGCGGCGCAGCAGCGCGGCGTTCGCTGCGAAGACGTCGGCATCGGCGGGCCGCAGCACCCAGCCCTTCGCGGCGAGCGCGATCGCGGGCGCGAGCAGCGCGGCGCGCGAGCGCGTCCCGTAGCGCGCGCGTGCGAGTTCGAGCCCGGCGACCGTCCCTGGCACCGCGACGGAGAGACCGCCGACCGTGCTGAGCTCAGGCACCACCTTACCGCGGCGATCGAGGTACATCGTCGCGGTCGCTCGCGCGGGCGCCGTCTCGCGGAAGTCGATGAAGTGCGCGCTGCCGCTCTGCTCGCGGACGAGCATGAAGCCGCCGCCGCCGATGTTTCCCGCGCTTGGGTAGACGACGGCGAGCGCGTAGCCGATCGCGACCGCCGCATCGACCGCGTTGCCCCCCGCGCGCAACACCGCGAGGCCGACGTCCGTCGCGAGCACCTGGTCGGTCGCGACCGCGCCGTGGCGCCCTGCGGCGACCGCGGGCCCGTTCGCGGCGCCCGCAACGGCAGGCTCCGCATCGCCCTGCGCGCGCGGCGCCGCGCCGGCGACGCCGGAGGCGGCGGTAAGCGCCGCGGCGAGCGCGGCCGCCGCGACTCGCGCGATCACGCCCGGCGCTCGAGCTCGCGCACCGCCGCCCGGAGCCGAGCGACGCCCGTGCGGATCCGCTCGGGATCGGAGTTCGAAAAGTTCAGTCGCATACCATCGTGGCGATCGCCGTTGGCATAGAACGGCCGGCCGGGCACGAAGGCGACGTCGGCCGCGATCGCCGCGTCGAAGAGTGCGTCCACGTCGAGCTCGGGCCGGCGCGTCCTCGCCCAGAGGAACATGCCGCCGCGCGGGGCTGCGAACGCGAGTTCCCCGGCGAGCTCGGCGCGCAGCGCCGCGACCATCGCCTCGGCGCGTTCACGATAGCATGCGCGCGTCGCATCGAGATGCGTCCGGAACGCCGCGGCATCGGCGACAAATTCGAGCATCAGATACTGCGCGAGCGAGGACGAGTGCAGATCCGAGCCCTGCTTCGCGGAGACGAGCGCGGCGCGCAGCCGCGCGTCGGGGACGACCATCCAGCCGACGCGCAGGCCCGGCGCGACCGTCTTCGAGGCCGTGCTGCTGTACGTGACGCCGCCCGTGGCGTCGTACGAGAGCAGCGGCGCGGGCGGCGGCCCGTCGAAATAGATCTCGCCGTAGGGATCGTCCTCGAAGAGCGGCACGGCCGCCCGCGCGCACAGCGCCACGATCTCCGCGCGCCGCGCCGCCGGGAGTTCCGAGCCGGTCGGATTCTGATACGACGGGCACGCGTAGACGAACTTCGGCCGCACGGGGCCGGCGAGCACCGTCGCGAGCGACGCCGGAACCATGCCGAGCTCGTCCGTCGCGATCGTCGCGTAGCGCGCTTCGTAGCCGTCGAAGGCCTGGATCGCGCCGAGATAACTCGGATCTTCGATCGCGACGACGTCGCCCGGATCGAGCAGCACGCGGCCGTAGAGATCGAGCGCCTGCTGCGAGCCCGTCGTGACGAGAACGTGCTCCGGCGGGATCGCGCTCCCCGCCGCCGCCGACGCCCGGTCGGCGAGCCACGCGCGCAACTCCGGCACGCCCTCGGTGACGGAATACTGCAGCGCCGCGACGCCGCGCTGCGCGTACACGCGCTCGGTCGCCGCGTGCATCGCCGCGATCGGAAAGAGCGCGGCGGGCGGCAGTCCGCCCGCGAACGAGATGACGTGCGGCTGTTGCGTGAGCTTGAGGATCTCGCGGATCGCGGAGTGCCCCATCCGCTCGGTGCGCCGCGCGAGCGTCGCCTGCGTCGCGATCACAGAATGTACGTGCTCAGGTTCGCGCTCTCGACGATCTCGGCGAGCTTGCTCTTGACATACGCCGCGTCGACGAGCACGCCGCCCGCCTCCTCGGGTGCCGCGAACGAGACGTCTTCGAGGAGCCGTTCGAGCACCGTGTGCAGCCGTCGCGCGCCGATGTTCTCGGTCTGCTCGTTGACGTGCATCGCGTACGTCGCGAGCTGCTCGATCCCGTCGCTCGCGAACTCGAGCTCGACGCCCTCGACCGCGAGCAACTCGCGGTACTGCATCGTGAGCGCGTTGCGCGGCTGCGTGAGGATCGTCTTGAAATCCTCGACCGAGAGCGAGTCGAGCTCGACCCGGATCGGAAAGCGGCCTTGTAACTCGGGGATGAGATCCGACGGCTTGCTCGTGTGAAAGGCGCCCGCCGCGATGAAGAGCACGTGGTCGGTCTTGATCGAGCCGTGCTTCGTCGCGACGGTCGAGCCCTCGACGATCGGCAAGATGTCGCGCTGCACGCCCTCGCGCGAGACGTCCGGGCCGCCGCGGCCGCCGCCGCCGCCCGCGACCTTGTCGATCTCGTCGATGAAGATGATCCCGTTCTCGCCCGCCCGGTGCAGCGCTTCGCGCTTGACCGCATCCATGTCCACGAGCTTCGCCGCCTCCTCGGCGGCAAAGACGCGGCGCGCCTCGGCGACGGTCATCCGCTTCTTCGTCTTCTTCTTCGGGAGCAGCCCGCCGAGCATCTCGCCCATGTCGGCGCCGCCGGGCTGGCCGCCCATCGCCGGATCCATGCCGCCCAACATCCCGATCGGCAGCGTCGCGGCCTCCTCGACCTCGACGTCGACGAGCCGCACGTCATAGAACCCGCGCAGCACGTCCTGGCGGCACTGCTCGCGGATCGACTTCGCGTTCTCCGGCGGCGGCGCGGCGGGCGCGCTCGGCTGCTGCGCGGGCGCCCCGGTGAAGTTATTCCCGAAGATCGATCCCAGCGACTGCGCGAACGCGTTGACGGGCGCCATCACGGGGTTCGCGCGCGTCTCGGGATGGAGCAGATCGACGACGCGCTCGACGGCTGCGGCGTCGGCGGCTTCGGTGACCTCGCCGCGGCGCTCGTCCTGTACCATCCGGATCGCGGCCTCGACGAGGTCGCGGACCATCGACTCGACGTCGCGCCCGACGTAGCCGACCTCGGTGTACTTCGTCGCCTCGACCTTCACGAACGGCGCGCCCGCGAGGGTCGCGAGTCGGCGCGCGATCTCCGTCTTGCCGACGCCCGTCGGGCCGATCATCAGAATGTTCTTCGGAATGATCTCGCCGCGCATCTCATCGCCGAGCCGCTCGCGCCGGAAGCGGTTGCGCATCGCGATCGCGACCGCGCGCTTGGCACGGTGCTGCCCGACGATGTAGCGATCGAGTTCGGCGACGATCTGACGGGGCGTGTAGTCGCGGACGAGCATCGCACGGGCTTTCGGGTGCTCGCCGCGCCCCTCCGCCTCGAGAAGAGCCGGCCCGGTAACGTGCGCGTGTGCTCCATCCGGACCGCCTCGAGCGACCGGGGGCCGCCAGGGCGAGGGCCGCGTGGATCGTCGGTGCGACTTGCGCGGTCCGCACCGAGCACGGGATCGGGAACGCCGCGTAATCTTTCGATATATCGAGACGATACTCCGAAGATGAGCCGCCCGGGCAGCGGCGTCGCCGCACTCGGCGGTACGTCGCGAATCGAGACCATCCGGCGCTTTCTCGAAGGGGACGGCATCGACTCCGGCGACCGAGCCCTCGCGACGCTCGTCGAGCTCGCGGCGGCCACGTTCGGCGTGGCCATCGCGTCGATCGTACTCGTCGACGAAGAACGTAGCACGACGATCGGCGAGACCGGCATGGTGCCGTTCGACGTCGCGAGCAAGACGACGCTCGCACGTGCGACGATCGCGCACGGCGACGTCTTCGTCGTCCCCGACGTCCTGCGTCATCACGACCGATCGCAGGTCACGCAAGCGCTCGTGCGGGGCGCGCGATTCTTCGCCGGGGCGCCGCTGCGCATCGCCGATGGCAGCGCGATCGGCACGCTCGTGATCCTCGATTCCAGCCCGCGGCGACTTTCCGCGCGCGAACGCGACAAACTCGCGGCGTTCGCCAGCGCCGCGACGCGCACGATCGAAGCACGCCTCGAGGCGGCCGCCGAGCGAGCGCACCGTGACGAGCTCGGCGCCGTCCTCGCCGACGTGCCGAGTCCCATCATCGCGACGGATGCGGCCGGATGCGTCACGTCGTGGAACGCGGCGGCGGAACGGCTCTTCGGCCGGACGTTCGACGAGGCGCGCGCCGAAATGTTCGTCGGGATCGCGCCCGAGCGACACCGTTCCGTCGCCGCCGGTCTGCGGCGGGTTGTCCGACACGGCGCGGTCTTCAAGGGGGTCCCGAGCGTCGGCGTCACCCGGGACGGTCGGCCCTTCGACATCGTCATCAGCGCGGCGCCGCGGCACGACGCCTACGGGAATCGGATCGGCGCGACGGTCATCATCGAGGACGTCTCGGTCGAGCGGCGCCGTGCCGAACTCGAACGCCAGCGCTCCGACATCCTCGAGCTCGCGGCGACCAATACCGACGTCGCCCTCGTGCTCGGCCGGCTCGCCGATCTCGTGGCCTTCGCGCTGCCGTCGGCCATCTGTTCCGTCGTGCGTCGGGACGAGCTCGGCCAGCCGATCCTCCATCAGGGTTCGCGCAAGCCGCCGAGCGTCCGGGCAAAGTTCGTCGAGCTCGCGAGCGACGCGCGGGTGCCGTTTATGGCCTTCGCGACGTTTACGATGACCGAACTCGATGCCGTCGGACCCGACGCGCTCGAAGCCGACCTCGTCGCCGAACTCCGCGGTGCGGGCTTCCGAACGACGTGGAAACAGCCGGTGCTCGATGCGAGCGAAACGTTCCTCGGCGCGATCTTCGCGAGCGTTCCGTTCGCCCGCGCACCGTACCGCGACGAACTGCGCGCGCTGCACGAGGCCAGCGCCCTCGCCGCGATCGTCATCGAGAACTATGCGGCCCGGGCGCGGCTCGAACGCCTCGCGCACCACGACGTGCTCACGGGCTTACCGAACCGCGCGTTCCTGGAACGCCGACTCGAGGAGTTTAGCGTCGCGACGCATCGCGACGGCGGCGGTTTCGCACTCGCGATGCTCGACCTCGACCGCTTCAAGACCATCAACGATAGCCTCGGCCATGCCATCGGCGACCAATTGCTGATCGAGGTCGGCAACCGTATCCGCTCGACGATCCGAACGGGTGATCTCGTCGGAAGGCTCGCGGGCGACGAGTTCCTCATCATCCTACGCGATATCACGAGCCGAACCGCGGCCCTTACCGTCGTGAGCAAAATCGTCGCCGCGCTCGAGCAGCAATTCGCTCCCGGCGGTCACGAGGTGTTCGTCCGCGCGAGCGTCGGCATCGTCCTGTATCCGAGCGACGCGGTCGCTTCGAGCGAACTCTTACGCCGCGCCGATGCCGCGATGTACGCGGTCAAGGGGAATCACTGCGGAATCGGCTTCGCCGACGCCGCCGACGATGCCGCGACGATGCAGCTCGAGCTCGAGACCGATCTCAATCACGCGATCGAACGCGGCGAACTCGAAGTGCGATTCCAACCCATCGTCGACATCGTTGGTGCGACGAGCGGCGTCACGGGCGCGGCCGAAGCGCTGCTGCGCTGGCACCATCCACGCCTGGGCTCCGTCAAGCCCGACCGCTTCATTCCGATCGCCGAGCAAACCGGACTCATCGTTCCCATCGGAGCGTGGGTGTTGCGCGAAGCGTGCCGGACCGCGCGACGCTGGCGCAATGTCGGCGGCTTCGGCGTCATCAGCGTCAACGTCTCGGCACGACAGTTCGAAGATCGCAACTTCGTCGCGACCGTCATCGACGCGGTCCTCGAGGCGAGAATCGAGCCGAGTCAGCTTTGGCTCGAGATAACGGAATCGCTCATCATGCGTTCGCCCGAGCGCGCCGCGGCGACGATAGCAGATCTGCGCCGATTCGGCGTGCACAGCACGATCGACGATTTCGGTACGGGGTACTCGAGCTTCGCGTATCTCAAGCGCTTTCCGATCGACGGACTCAAGATCGACCGTGCGTTCGTCAAGGATCTCACCTCGCCCGATGCGCCCGACGCCGGCGACCGTGCGATCGTCGCCTCCATCGTCGCCATTGGCGCCGCGCTCGGGCTCAAGGTCGTCGCCGAGGGGGCCGAGACGGTCGAACAGATCGACGTGTTGCGCGCCCTCGGTTGTACGATGGTTCAGGGGTATTACTTCTCGGAGCCGATGACGGCCGACGCGCTCCTGGCCTGGCCCTCGGGCCTCGCTCAGGGCGTACGGCCGCTCCCGACCGGCTTCGGCTCGAGCTACGCCATCGCGAGCGCCCGCGCGGCGACCTCGTCCTAGCGTCGACCCGCGACTAACCCCGACCGTCTCCCGCGGGATCGAGTGCTCGCGCTCGGTCGGGCGTCGTTTCGGTCGGGCGCCCGCGCCGCGCGCAGGTCGTCGCGGGCTCGCGGGCCGACCACACGATCAGGTGACCGTGAATTGTCCCATCATGCCGTTGTCTTCGTGCTCGAGAATGTGACAATGATACATGTCCGGCGCGTCGTCGCCCGCTCGTTTCTTGAAACGCGCGGCGATCCGAACATGTTCGGCAGGCCGCACGAGCACCGTATCTTTCCATCCTTGCTCGACTGGGGGCGGCGCGGCTCCGTTTCTCGTCAAATGCGGAACGACGTGCCGTGGATGTGGACGGGATGGGCCATCTTGCTCGTATTGCTCAGGTCCCACACTTCCGTCGAGCCGAGTGCGAGCTTCATATTGGTCCGATCGAGCGAAATAATCACGATTGATCCAGAAGAACCGCTGGCCGCCAATGCCGAGGTTCATGCCCCCAGGGCCGCGGAACCCGCGCCCTTTCGCATCGCCCGCGAGCGTCATCACGTCGTCGGCGACGCCGAGCACGAGCCGCCGATGCGGGGCGTCGGGACGCAATGCCGGGATCTCTGGGAGCCGATACGGCAGCAGGGAGACGTGCCTCGTCGGCGCGACGACGCGAAGCTGGAGCAGGTCGAAGCTTCCGGCGTCGAAACGATCCTTTTCCATCGCCTGCTTCGAGAGAATCGGAACGATCTCACTCGAATAGCTCCGGAGCTCGATCGAACGCCCCCGTTCGTGCGTAAGGTCGACGACGATCTCGGCGCGCTAGGCGGGTCCGAGTAGGAGCCTCGTCATCCGCACCGGCTCGCGCAGGAGCCCAGCGTCCGAGGCGATGACCTCGAATGGCCGATCGTCGCTCAGTCCGAAATTATCAATGCGCGCATTGGAGCCGTTGAGCAGCCGGAAGCGAACCAACTGCGCCGGCGCTTCGAAATACGGTTGTTCGCGGCCGTTTACGAGGAATCGATCGCCCTTCATTCCCATGATGTCCGCAGGCGACGTCACATAGGCGAGCTCGCCGCTTCGGTCGAGTCGGCGGTCCAATACGACGAGCGGAACGTCATCGAACACCGTAGGTGTGAGGAAGAAGCCGCGAGCTCTCGGCTGCATCGTCGTCCACGATCAGCATCCCCGCAAGCCCGGCATACACCTGCGGACCCGTGGTCGTGTGGACGTAGATGTCGACGCGTTTCCCGCGCGCAATCCGAAGCGTCGGCCCGAGATGCCCCGTCGTACGCCAAGTCGCCGTGTGGACGCCCGTGACGAGTTCGCTACGGCCCGGAGCGAGCCGCAGCCGATGATGACACACGCCGTCGGGCCCGGTGGCACCGTGCAGCTGCGCCGGAATCACGAGCGGACGATCGAAAGCCGGCGGCGGCACGGGACCCGGGTGGCGTTGCCATGGTCGTGCTTGCCATCGAGCCGCGGGCGATCGATTGCATCGCCGCGACCGCTCCCGTGGCGGCCGTAGCGACGAACGTTTTTCTTTTCACTCGGCGGTCATACCCATCGCGACGTCGCGCTTTCTACGGCCGCCGTCGTTGCCAGCGTCGCGAGCTCGTCGTAGAGATACGCCATCGTCGCGATGCCCCCGAGGAACTGCGCGATGTCGAATTTCTCGTTCGGCGCGTGAATCGCATCGTCGGGGAGCCCACGCCGACGAGCACCTGCGGCAGGCCGAGGATGCGATCGAAGCTCGAGACGGGACCGATCGTGCCGCCCGTGCCGATGAAGAAGGGCGGCGTGCCGAACGCGCGGCTCATCGCGCGCGCCGCGGCGGCAACGGCGGGATGATCGCGCGACGTCGTGACGGCGCGAACGTCACCCTCGTCGGCGACGTCGACGCGGACGCCGTGCGGCGCGACGGCCATGAGGTGGTCGCGCACGAGCGCCCGGATGCGCAGCGGGTCCTGCGCGCCGACCAGCCGCGCCGAGAGCTTCGCCGTCGCGTGGCTCGGAATGATCGTCTTGCCGCCCGGGCCCTGATAGCCGCCGCCGATCCCGTTGATCTCGAGCGTCGGCCGAAACCACGAGCGCTCCAGCGGCGACCGCGCCCGCTCGCCACCGATCAGCGCCGGCACGCCGAGCTCGCGCGCGGTCGCCGCGCAGTCATACGGCAACCTCGCGATCTCGCGCGCGGCATCGGGCGCGAGCTCCGAGACGCCATCGTAGAAGCCGTCGATTGCGATCCTGCCGTCGGGACCGCGCAACGTCGCGAGCATCGCCGCGAGTGCCTCGATCGGATTGACGACGAGCCCGCCGAAATACCCCGAGTGCAGATCGGTCGCGGGGCCGTGCACGGTGACCTCCCAGGCGACGAGGCCGCGCAACGATACCGTGAGCGCGGGGATGCCCGGCGCGAAGATCGCCGTATCGGAGACGACGACGAGGTCGCAGGCGAGCCGCTCGCGCTCGCGCGCGAGGAACGCCTCGAAGTTCGGTGAGCCGATCTCCTCCTCGCCCTCGATCACGACCTTGACGTTGATCGGCAGCGAGCCGCGCGTGCGCAGATGCGCCTCGAGCGCGGCGAGATGCATAAGTACCTGACCTTTGTCGTCGACGGCGCCGCGGCCGTAGATCTTCCCGTCGCGAACCGTCGCCTCGAAGGGCGGCGACTGCCAGAGCGCGATCGGATCTTCGGGCTGGACGTCGTGGTGGCCGTAGATCAGCACGGTCGGCGCGCCCGGCGCACCGAGCCACTCGCCGTATGCCACGGGCAGCCCCGCCGTCTCGAGCACCTCGGCGCGCGCGAGCCCGGCCGCACGCATCCGCGCCACGATCGCCTCGGCGCTCCGGCGCACCTCCCCGTGCCGAGCCGGATCGGCCGACACCGACTGGCAGGCGACGAAGGCCCGCAGCTCGTCGAGATAGCGGTCGGCATGCTCGCGAGCGTAGGCGGCGGGTGCGTCGTCGATCATATGTCGAGCGTTTCCCGCCCGGCGCCGCCGCCTATCGGCGGGGGTGGGTTACATCGCCTCGCAGACGATGTTGTCGTTCGTGTAGATGTCGATCCGGCCGGCGACCTGGAGCGCCGCGCGCGCGATCCCCTCGGCATCGAGCGTACTGTGCCGCACGAGCGCCATCGCGGCCGCCTGCGCGTACGGGCCGCCGCTGCCGATCGCGGCGATGCCTTCGTCCGGCTCGATGACGTCGCCGTTGCCGCTGATGACGAAGAGGTGGTCATTGTTGCCGACGACGAGCAACGCCTCGAGCCGGCGCAGCGCGCGATCTTGACGCCAGTCCTTCGCGAGCTCGACCGCGGCTCGCACGATCTGGTTCTTGTACTCGGCGAGCTTCGCTTCGAACTTCTCGAGCAGCGTGATCCCGTCGGCGGCGCTGCCCGCGAAGCCGGCGATGACCGCGCCGCCCGCGATGCGACGGACCTTGTGCGCGCCGTGCTTCATGATCGTCTTGTCGAAGGTGACCTGACCGTCACCTGCGATCGCGAGCTTCCCGTCGCGACGGACGGCGAGGATGGTCGTCGAGCGGATACGCATTACGAGGCCACCTTCGCATCGCCGTCGCCGAGCTCCGCGCGCCAGTCCTCGAGCGCCGCGAGCGCGCGCGAAGCGAGCGCCGCGCGCTTCTCGCGCTTCTCCCTGATGCGCGGCCCCGCGAGCTCCGGCACGTACGACCACGTGACGTTGGCCGGCTGAAAATCCGGCGTTGTCGCGTTCTGGAGATGCGCGACGATCGAGCCGAGCGCGGTCGCCGGCGGCGGCGGAAGCATCGCGAGGCCGTTCGCGGCGCGCGCGGCCGCGATCGCCGCGAGCAGGCCGCATGCGGCCGCCTCGACGTAGCCTTCGGCGCCCGTAATCTGGCCCGCGAGCCACGTGCGCTCGGTCCCGCGCACGCGCAGATCCGCGCCGAGCACGCGCGGCGCGTCGACGAAGGCGTTGCGATGCATGACGCCCAGGCGCAGCCACTCCGCGTTCGCGAAGCCCGGCAGCTTGCCGAAGGCCTCGCGCTGCGACGGCCACGTGAGGCGCGTCTGGAAGCCGACGATGTTGAAGGCGGTGCCGGCCGCGTTTTCCTTGCGCAGCTGCACGACCGCGTGCGGCGTCACGCCGGTGATCGGGTGGCGCAGGCCGACGGGCTTGAGCGGTCCGAAGCGCAGCGTCTCGTCGCCGCGCGCGGCGAGCTCCTCGATCGGCAGGCAGCCTTCGAAGTAACGCGCGCGCTCGTCCGCGCCCTCGAAATCGGCCGGCTCGTACTTGGGCAGCTCGCGTAGATCGCGCAGTAGCGTCGCATACTGCTCGCGATCGAGCGGCACGTTGAGGTAGTCGTCGCCATCGCCCTTCTCATAGCGCGACTTCGCGTACAGCTGCGTGAGATCGAGCGAGTCGGTCGCGACGATCGGCGAGGCCGCGTCGAAGTAATGCAGCCGCGGGGCGACGCCGGGCACGCTCGCGCGCACGAGCGCGTCGAGCGCCTCGCCAAGCGGGGCCGACGGCAGCGGGCCGCACGCGACGATCGTCGCGATCGCGGGATCGATCGCGCGAACTTCCGCGCGCACGATGCGCACGTTGGGCTGTGCCGAGAGCCGCGTCTCGACGAGCGTCGCGAAGCGCTCGCGGTCGACCGCGAGCGCGCCGCCGGCGGGAACCGCGGCTTCGCGCGCGCTCGTGACGATGAGCGAGCCGCAGCGCGCGAGCTCTTCCTTCAAGAGGCCGACCGCGTTTTCGAGCGCCGCGCCGCGCAGCGAGTTGCTGCAGACGAGCTCCGCGAAGCGATCGGTCACGTGCGCGGGCCCGCGCACGTGCGGCCGCATCTCGTACAGCTCGACGTCGAGCCCGCGCCGCGCCGCCTGCCACGCGGCCTCGCAGCCCGCGAGCCCCGCGCCGACGACGCGCAGCGTCGCGCTCACGCCTCGACCGGCTCCGTTTCGCGCTCGGCGCCCGCGCCGATCGCGCTCGTGTCGTGCTCCTTGTCGGCGCTGCACACGAAGCTCAGCACGCCGCGCTTGCTCTTCGCGACGACGTACGCGCCGCAGACCGGGCACGGCTCGGGCACGACGCGATCCCACGAGACGAAGTCGCACGCCGGATAGTTCGCGCAACCGAAGAACGTGCGGCCGCGCCGCGACTTGCGCTCGACGATCATGCCCGCGTCCTTGGGGCACGTCGCGCCCGTATCTTTGAGGATCGGCTTCGTCGTCTTGCACTCGGGATAGCCCGTGCACGAGATGAAGCGGCCAAAGCGGCCGGTCTTGATGACCATCGGCTTCTCGCAATTCGGACAGATCTCGTCGGTCGGCTCGTCGCGGATCTCCGCTTTCGGCAGCTTTTCCTCGGCCGCCGCGAGATCGCTCGCGAAGGGGCCGTAGAAGCGCCGCAGCACCTCGACCCAATCCTCTTTCTCGTCCTCGACGCGATCGAGCTCGCGCTCCATCTTCGCCGTATACTGCAGATCCATGATGCCGGTGAAGTGCTCGGCAAGCAGATCGTTGACGGCCATGCCGATCTCGGTCGGCCGAAAGCGGCGATCGATCTGCTCGACGTACTGCCGCGCTTGAATCGTCTCGACGATCGAGCTGTACGTCGAAGGCCGGCCGATGCCGTTTTCCTCGAGCGCCTTCACGAGCGTCGCCTCGGTGAAGCGCGGCGGCGGCTCGGTGAAGTGCTGCTTCGGATCGATCGCGTCGCAGTCGAGCGCGTCGTCCGAGGCGAGGGCGGGCAGCATCGGTCGCGCGGGCTTGCCCTTCGCGGGCGCGGCCACGTCGGCCGCCGCGTCGTCGCGGCCCTCCTCGTAGACGGCCGTGAAGCCCGCGAACTTCAAGACGCTGCCGGTCGCGCGGAACGTGTACCGCGCGCTGCCGCGCTGCGGCGTCGCCGCGATGTCGACCGAGGTCTGATCGAAGATCGCGGGCGTCATCTGCGAGGCGACGAAGCGCTCCCAGATGAGCTGGTACAGCCGCAGCTCGTCGCGCTTGAGGATGCCCGCCATCGCGGCGGGCGTGCGTGCGACCGACGTCGGCCGGATCGCCTCGTGCGCGTCCTGCGCGCCTTCCTTTACCTTATACTGTCGCGCGCCGCCGGCGAAGTCTTCGCCGAACGTCGCGACGATGTGCTCGCGCGCGGCGTCACGCGCGGATTCCGACGTGCGGGTCGAGTCCGTGCGCATGTAGGTGATCAGGCCCTGGGTGCCCTCGGCGCCGAGATCGACGCCCTCGTACAGCGCTTGCGCCGTCTGCATCGTCTTGCGCACGCGGAACTTGAGCTTGCGCGAGGCTTCCTGCTGCAGCGTCGACGTCGTGAACGGTGCCGCCGGATTGCGCCGGGTCTCGCGCTGCTTGACGCTCGCAACGGCGAAGGCCGCGCCGTCGAGATCGGCAACGATCTGATCCGCGCGGCCGCCGTTGTCGACCGCGAACTTCTCGCCGTCGATCTCCGCGAGCTCCGCCGCGAAGCGCTGCGCGACGCCCGGCTTTTCGAGCGATGCCGAGATCGTCCAGTACTCACGCGGGAGGAACGCGAGGATCTCACGTTCGCGGTCGACGATGATCTTGACCGCGACCGACTGCACGCGCCCGGCGGAGAGACCGCCGCGCACCTTGCTCCAGAGCAGCGGCGAGATCTTATAGCCGACGAGCCGGTCGAGGATGCGCCGCGCCTGCTGCGCGTTGACGCGGTCCATGTCGATCTCGTGCGCCTCGTCGATCGCGCGCAGCGCCGCTTCCTTTGTGATCTCGTGGAGCTCGATGCGCTTGGGCGATTGCAGCTTGAGGAGCTCCGCGAGATGCCAGGCGATCGCCTCGCCCTCGCGATCGGGGTCGGTCGCGAGGAACACGTCCGTCGCCGACTTGAGCGCCGTTTTGAGCTCCTTGATAACGTCGCCCTTGCCCTTGATGGTCAGGTAACGCGGCGCGAAGTCGTTCTCGACGTCGACGCCGAGCGTGCTCTTGGGCAGGTCGCGCACGTGACCGACGGACGCTTTCACGATGTAGCGCGGCGGCAAGAACTTCCTGATGGTTCGCGCTTTCGTCGGCGACTCGACGATGATCAACGATTGCTTCTTCACGTGCTAACTCGACTTCCATGCCGCATCGGGCCACGGCGAAAACGTCCTCAGTATAGCGCCGGAGTCAAGGTGCCGATATGACGAGAGGTCGCGCGGATGCGCGCGCGTACGCGATCGATCGCAGAATTCTTGCAATCGTCACGCACGCAGTATAAGATTACGCAAAAGACGTTGACAAACAAACCGTCACGTCGATGCACCGACCGTTCCACTGCGAACGAGGAGGACGATTTGGAAGACGAAGACGAGAGCTCGTTGCCGAGCGAAGAACTGATGCCCGAGGAGACGACCTCCGAGCAACAGGCGCCAAAGCGCCGGGCACCGCGCGCCACATCGACGCGCAAGACGGCCGCCAAGAAGACGACGCCGCGCGCGGCGGCCGGTACGCGCAAGAAGACGGGGACCGCGAAGAAGACGACCGCAGCGCGAAAGACGACCGCGAAGAAGTCGCCGTCGCGCGCGACCGCGACGCGCAAGACGACCGCCAAGAAGACGACCGCGCGGAAGACCGGCGCGAAGAAAGCCGCGACGCGCAAAACCACGTCGAAGAAGACGACGACGGGCCGCGCGAAGAGCGCGACCGGCCGCAAGACCACCGCCAAGAAGACCTCCGCCAAGAAGACGACGGGCCGCGCGAAGAGCGCGACCGGCCGCAAGACCACCGCCAAGAAGACCAGCGCCAAGAAGACGACGGCGAAGAAGACGACGGGCCGCGCGAAGAGCGCGACCGGCCGTAAGACGACCGCGAAGAAGACGAACGCCAAAAAGACCACGCGCCGCAAGAGCTGACGCTCGCGCGGGACCACCAAAACGGGGCCGATCGTAACGATCGGCCCCGTTTTTCACGTCGCGTCGTGCGCGAGCGGTTAGACGGCGACGGCGCGCGTGACGTCCGGCGCCCGGCCACCGAGCTCTTCGACGCGATGGCACGCGACGGCGTGGCCGGCGTCGTAGGTTCGCAGCGGCGGCTCCTCGATCGAGCAACGCTCAAACGCGATCGGACAGCGCGTGTGGAAGCGGCAGCCGGCCGGCGGGTTCACGGGCGAGGGAATGTCGCCGACGAGAACGATCCGCTTGCGGCGCGCTTCGACGCGCGGATCCGGGATCGGAATCGCGGAGAGCAGCGCCTGCGTGTACGGGTGCATCGGGTTCGCGTAGAGCGACGCGCGATTCGCGACCTCGACGATCTTGCCGACATACATGACGGCCACGCGTGTCGAGATGTGCTTGACGACCGAGAGGTCGTGCGCGATGAAGAGATACGTGAGGCCGAGCTGCTGCTGCAGATCGCGCATCAGATTGATGACCTGCGCTTGGATCGAGACGTCGAGCGCGGAGACCGGTTCGTCCGCGACGATGAATTTTGGGCCGACCGCGAGCGCGCGCGCGATGCCGATGCGCTGCCGCTGGCCGCCGGAGAACTCGTGCGGGAAACGATTGGCGTGATAGGGCTGCAGGCCGACGAGCCGGAGCAGCTCCTGAACGCGCGCGTCCACGTCGCGACCGCGTGCGAGCCCATGGATCCGCAGCGGCTCACCGATCGTCGCGCCGACCGACATGCGCGGATTGAGCGAGGCGTACGGATCTTGAAAGATGATCTGCATCTCCTTGCGGAGCTTGCGGATCTCTTCTCGGCCGAGCGTGAGCACGTCGCGACCGTCGAACATCACCTGGCCCGACGTGGCTTCGAGCAAGCGCAGCACCACGCGACCGGCCGTCGTCTTCCCCGACCCCGACTCGCCGACGAGCCCGAGCGTCTCGCCCGCGGCGATCGAGAGATCGATGCCGTCGACCGCGCGGACGTCGCCGATGTGGCGCGAGAAGACGCCCGCGGTGATCGGGAAATATTTCTTGAGCGCGCGGACCTCGAGCAGATCGCTCATGCGATCGGAGCCGCCGCGGCGATCGCGGTATCGGCGACGCGCGGTGCCGTCTCGACCGCGAGCCGGCGCTCACCCTCGGTCCGCTCGTCGTAGAGGAAGCACCGCGCGACGTGCCCCGCGCCGAAATCGTAGAGCGGCACCGGCTCGTCGCAGATCGGCATCCGGTATTGGCAGCGCGGCGCGAACGAGCAGCCCGGCGGCAGCCGCAGGAGGTTCGGCGGCTGACCTTCGATCGGCACGAGCCGATCCTGATCGCTGGCATCGAGCCGCGGGAGCGATTGAAGCAGTCCGAGCGTGTAGGGATGACGCGGCGCTTCGAACGTCTGCGCGGCCGTGCCGTACTCGACGAGGTTGCCCGCGTACATGACGAGCACGTTCTCGCACGTCTCGGCGACCACGCCGAGATCGTGCGTGATGAGCACGATCGCCGAGCCGAGCCGTTGCTGCATCTCGTTCATGAGGTCGAGGATCTGCGCCTGGATCGTGACGTCGAGCGCGGTCGTCGGCTCGTCCGCGATGAGGACCGCGGGATCGCACGAGAGCGCCATCGCGATCATCGCGCGCTGCCGCATGCCGCCCGAGAGCTGATGCGGATACTCGCGCGCTCGTTTCTCCGGCAACGGAATGCGCACGAGCTTTAGCATGTCGACGACTCGCGCGCGCGTGTCGGCTCTGGAGAGCTTGAGGTGCAGCTGCACCGCCTCGCCGATCTGATCGCCGATCGTGAGCACGGGGTTGAGCGACGTCATGGGATCCTGAAAGATCATCGCGATGTCGCGGCCGCGGATCGCGCGCATCTGGGCCTCGGACTTCGCGAAGAGATCCTCGCCGCGTAGCGCAATGCGGCCGCCCGCGAAGATGCCCGGCGGCGAGGGAATCAGCCGCATCACCGACAGCGCGGCGACCGATTTTCCCGAGCCCGACTCGCCGACGATGCCGAGTGTCGAGCCGCCGGCGACCGCGTATGACAGGCCGTTAACCGCCGCGACGACGCCCTCTTCCGTCTTGAAGGCGACGCGCAGATCCGAGACCTCGAGCAGCAACCCGTCAGAATCCGGTGAGGCTGGTGCAGACTCCGAAGAAGACGAAGCCGATCGCGACGAACGTCGTGAGCCGAGCGATCTGCTGGTCCATACCGAGGCGCGGCTTGTACCCCGCCTCGACGCGGCCCCCGAGCGTTCCGGAAAGTCCGTCCTGCTTCGTCGTCTGCATTGCGAGCAACGCAATGAGCGCGATGCCGAAGATCAGAAAGATGCCGGCGATGCCGTGCGCGAGCCACGGCGCGTGCGCGGCGAGCGGCGACTTGTGCGTGATGCCGAGCTGCTGGAGGAGCTGCGGCGAGAGCGTCGCGTTCGTCGCCGGCACGGCGCCGGCGGCCCCGGCGGTCGCAGCGGGTGCGGCGGGCGCCGCGGCACCCAGGGGAACCGGCGTGCCGGCGGCGACGGCCGTGGCCGCCGCGAGGATGAGATCGAACACGATGGCTGCCAGACTCCCTTAGACCGGACGTTCCGTCTCGGCCGTCGATGCCGACGCGCGAACGCGTGCGGCCACGCTCTCCCCCGAGAGCCCGAAGCTCGCGCGCTGCGCGGGCTGCTTGCCGTGCTGGATGATGACGTTGGGCACGCCCGTTCGCTCGACGAGGACGCCGAGTCCGCGGTCGGCGACGACCTCCGCGATCGCGGAGCCGATGCCGCCCGCGAGCGAGTGCTCCTCGAGCGTGATGAACTTGCGATGCGTCGTGGCGAGCTCGATGAGCAACGCCTCGTCGAGCGGCTTCGCGAAGCGCATGTTCACGACGGTCGGCTTGATCGCGTCCTCGACGAGGTCGTACGCATCGAGGGCGACGTCGCACGTGTTTCCGAACGCGAGCACCGCGACGCCCGAGCCGCGGCGCAGCACCTCGCCGCGACCGTGAACGATCGGCGCGGGCGCCTCGAGATGATTGCCCTGCGAGTTGCCGCGTGGATAGCGAATCGCGACGGGCGCGCCGAGCGACATCGCGTGCTCGAGCATCGGCCCGAGCTCCGCCTCGATACGCGGGGCCATGATCGTCATGAACGGCAACGTGCGGAGATAGGCGATGTCGTAGAGCCCCATGTGCGTCGGGCCGTCGTCGGCCGCGACGCCCGCGCGGTCCATGCAGAGCACGACCGGCAACTCCTGAATGACGACATCGTGCACGATCTGATCGTACGCGCGCTGCATGAAGGTCGAGTAGATCGCGACGATCGGCCGCAGGCCCGCAGTCGCTGCGCCCGCCGCGAAGCACACCGCGTGCGCCTCGGCGATGCCGACGTCGACGTAGCGCTTGGGATGCTTCTTCGCGAAGCGCTTGAGCTGCGTGCCGTCGGGCATCGCGGCCGTGATCGCGATGACGCGCGGATCGCGATCGGCGATCGCGATTGCCGTGTCGGCGAACGCCTCGGAGAACGTCGGCCGCGAGCTCGTCTTGAACTCGATCTTGCCGTTCTCGACCTCGAAGGGGCCGACGCCGTGGAAGGTGCGCTTGTCGAGCTCGGCCGGCTCGAAGCCCTTGCCCTTGACCGTCCGAACGTGCAGCAGGACCGGGCCCGCGATCTTCTTCGCGTCGGCAAAGACGGCGCAGAGCGCGTCGTAATCGTGGCCGTCGATCGGACCCGTGTAGCGGAAGCCCATCTCCTCGAAGATCACGGCGACCTTCGGCTCGCTCGACACCATCCGCATGCCGGCTTCCTCCGCCGTGGAGAGCGCCTTCCGCGCCGTCGCGCCGAACGGGATCATTCCTAGGATGTCCTTGACCGTCTCGCGCGCGGCGTTGTAGAGCGGCTTCGTGCGCAGCGTCGAGAGGTATCTATCCATGGCGCCGACGTTGGGCGCGATCGACATTTCGTTATCGTTGAGGATCACGATAAAGTTCGTGTCGAGGCCGCCGGCGTTGTTGATCGCCTCGTAGGCGAGACCGCCCGAGAGCGCGCCGTCGCCGATGATGGCGACGACCGATTCATCGCGGCCCGCGAGGTCGCGCGCCTTGGCCATGCCGAGGGCGGCGGAGATCGACGTCGACGCGTGGCCCGCGCCGAAGGCGTCGTACTCCGACTCACTGCGCATCGAGAAACCGCTGAGTCCGCCGCCGCTGCGGACCGTCATGATCCGATCCGCACGGCCGGTCAGCATCTTATGGACGTACACCTGGTGGCTGACGTCCCACACGATCTGATCGCGCGGCGCTTCGAAGACCTTGTGGAGCGCGAGCGACAGCTCGACGACGCCGAGGTTGGGGCCGAGATGACCGCCGTTCTTCGAGCACGTCGCAACGAGCCGCTCGCGGATCTCGCGCGCGAGTTGATCGATAACGGTGCGAGGCAACGCCTTGAGATCGGCGGGCGAGCCGATGCGGTCCAAAAGCATCCCGTTCCGTTCGGCACGCCGTGGGCGCCCCCATGCTCGGGCCGGGAAGGGGGCGCCGAACGCGTCGGTGCAGATGACGCGCGATGGAGCCGACCGCGAGCGGACCGCCTCTCGCGCCGCTACGGATCCGACGCCGCGAACGCGCGGCGATCGAGATTGCCCGCTTCTTCTCGAGCGTCTTCAACCCGTTCGTGACCGCGCTCGCACTCTTCGTCGTGATCGCCCGCGCGACAACGACGACGGCCGCGAGCTTCTGGGCGCTGCTCGCGCTCGCGACGGCGTTCACGTCCCTCGCGCCGATCGCGTACGTCTACTGGCTCTACGCGACGGGCCGCATTTCCGACCTCGACATGTCGATCCGCGCAGAGCGCGAGCGCGCGCTCTTCGTCTTCGTGCTCTTTTACGCGCTCGGAACGCTCGCGACGTGGCTCGCGCATTCACCGCCGCTGATGGTCGCCTCGCTCGCGGGCTACACGGTCGCCGCGCTGCTCGTTGCGATCATCACGCGCTCCTGGAAGATCTCGATGCACGCGCTCGGCGTCACCGCACCGCTCGTCGTGCTCGTCTATCTCTACGGCGCGCAGCCGTTACCGTTCTTCGTCCTCATCCCGCTCGTCGACTGGTCGCGCGTGAAGTTACGCAAGCACACGCCGCTGCAGGTCGTCGCCGGAACCGCGCTCGGCGCGTGCAGCGTGCTCGTCTTCTTTCGGCTGTTCCGACTCATTTGAGTCGGACCGACCGAACCGCACCTCATCTGATTCGAAACCGGAGAGCGAGTCGGCCGATGCAAACCGTGCGAGCGGATGCGAGCCGACGATCCGCTCGACGGCCGTGCGAAACGGCGCGAGCGGGCCCGTCGTGAGATAGCGCGTCGTGCCGCTGCCGGCCGCGTCGCGCGCGGCGACGCTGCCGGCGACTCGCCTTGCCTGCGCTCGGGCGGGATCGATCCGCGCGACGCTGGGCCCGAGCGCCTCGGCGAAGCGCGCGTCGAGCAACGGATAGTGCGTGCAGCCGAGCACGACGCCATCGACCGCGCCGAGCGCGCCGCACGCCTCGGCGACCGCCGCGCGGACGTCAGCGCCGTCGAGCCGCCCCGCTTCGACGAGCGGCACGAGCTCGGGCGCCGCGACCTCACGCACGACGACGCCGGGAATCCGAGCGCGCAGCGCCCGACCGTACGCACCCGAGCGCGTGGTCGCGACCGTCGCGATCACGCCGACCGTCCGCGGCTCGAGCGCCGCGACCGCGTCTGCGGCGGCGCCGATGAGGTCGAAGATCTCGAGCGTCGTCGCGGGCCAGCCGAGGTCGGCGGCCACCGCGCACGACGTGTTGCAGCCCATCACGAGCGACGTCGCGCCGGCGTGCTCGAGGATCCGAATGCAGGCCGACATCAGCTCGGCGAGCTCGGCGGGCGAGCGGTCGCCATACGGCACGTGCGCGGCGTCGGCGAGATACAGCAGATCGGCATCGGGGACCAGCTCGCGCAGCGCCCCGAGCACCGTGAGCCCGCCGAGGCCGGAATCGAAGACGGCGAGGATGCTAGAGCCCGGCTTCCGGCGGCGCGAGCGTCGAAAGCGGCGAGCCCGCGGTGTGCGTGTAGTCGGCGATGCCGTCGGCGATCGCTTGCGCGTACTGCTGCAGGAAGCTCGCCGACGCGAGGAGCTTCGCATCGCCGGAATTGGTGAGAAACGCCGACTCGACGAGGACCGACGGCATGTTCGCATGATGGATCACGTAGAAGTTCTCGCGCTTGATGCCATCGTCGCGCGTCGGTAGCGACGCGAGCCGTGCGTGGACGGCCTGCGCGAAGCCGAGCGAGCCGGGCGTCTGGTAGTACGTCGTCGTGCCGTTCAGCGACGCGATCGTGAACGCATTGGTATGGAGGCTTACGAAGAGCCGCGCCCCCAGCCGGTTGGCGACGTCGTCGCGCGCCTGGAGCTCGTCGCGCGCCGAGTCGTTGGGTCCGAAGACGTCGACGTCGGAGTCGCGGGTCATCCGCACCTGCCAGCCGCGGCCGATGAGGATCGCGCGCAGCCGGCGCGCCATGTCGAGGTTGAGCTCTTTCTCGGAGAGCCCGTTGTGCTGCGCACCCGGATCGCTGCCGCCATGGCCTGGATCGAGCACGATGAGCCGCGCGCGGGTCGCGGCCGAGAGCGCGGGCTCCGGATCGGGCGACCCCGTCGGACCGAACTTCCAGGCGGGACCGCCCGGCGGCGCGCCGCCGAGGGCGACGGGGGCCGAGGCGACATCGGTCGCCACGAGCGTACCCCCCGCGAGCCGGCCCGCCGCGACGCGCGGTCCGGCGACGTCGTCCGTGCCCGCGACGGCGAGCGCGAGGCCGCCGCCGTCGGCGGTGACGGTGATCGCACGCGGGCTCGGTAACGTGAGCGCGACACGGACCGTCGGCAGCCCGTCGCGCGGCCCGACGAACGCCTTGACGCGCATGGCGTCGATGCCCGGAACGTGCAGCGGCACGTCCTGCGACGGGATCGCGAGCGTCGCGGGCTTGAGATCGACGTACCAGCGATCGTCGGGGAGACGATGCCACTCGTAGCCGACGTCACCCGTCACCGCGAGCCGCACGGTCGACCCGTCCGCACCGGGATCGGTCCGAAAGCCGGTCATCGCGGCCGGGGCAGCCGGCGGCTCGGAGCCGTCCATGGGCAGCGGCTGCACGATGCTCGAACGCGCGGCCGCCTGCGGTGCCGGGGCAGGCGGTGATGGCGGCGTGCGCGGCACGGGCGTCACCGGCGCCGGCGCCTCCTCATCGGCCGCGGGCGGCACGGTCGTCGGGCTCGCCGCAGGCGCCCGGAGCGCGGCCGGCGAGAGCGGCACGACCGGGCCGTCGAGCGCGACGGACCCGGGCGCCACGTCGAGCGCGAGCGTCCCGCGCGCACCGCTCGTCCCGAGCGCAACGTGCGCGCCCGGTGCGAGGGCGAGGTCGACGGTCGTCGTGGGATTGCGCGTAGCGCCGTCGACCGTGACGGTCGCTCCCGCGAGTCCCGGCGTCGTGAAGTCCCGGCTCGCCGGCAGGAGCGAGCCGAGGCCCGCGAAGGCGAGCACGAGATGATTCGGGGCACCTGCCACGTGCCGGTAGCGCGGCCGCACCGCCGCGCGGAAGCGCACCTGGGAGACGTCGCCGCGCGCGCGGACGTCGATCGCCTCGAGCTGCGGCTGCAGCACGGTCGCGTCGCCGTCGACGATCGGGCGCAGGCCCACCGCCGACGCAAACGCTTCGAAGGGCACGAAGAGCGACTTGCCCTCGAGATACGGCGCGAACGGCGCGACGTGCGTCGTCCCGTTCACGAGATACTGCGCGTCACCGACCGTGAAGCGCACGGTTCCGCGGTCGGCCGTCGCGACCACGACGTACGCCGCGCCCGGCTCGTACGAGACGGTCGCCCCCGTCGCGCTCTCGAGCCGCTGGAGACCCGCGTCGTCGAGGGCGACGGCAGCAACGCCCGCACGCATCTCCTCGCGCGAGAAGACGACGGTCGTGCCCGCGAACCAATAATTTGCCGGCGCCGCCGCGCGTGCCGCGGGCGGGAAGGCCAGCGCCGCCAGCGCGACGACGGCGGCCCTAAAAGCTAGCGCGCGTGAGCGGTTCGTCGAGCTCAAAGTGTCCTCCAGCAAGGCTTGCGACCCGCGAGCCGTCGATGCGCACGGCAACGGACGTCACGCGCGGCAACGCGGTCAGCGTGTAGACCAGTCCCTTGAACTCGGCCGTCTCCGTGAGGCTGCCCGCCTGCGGCCGCGCGATCGCTCCACCGAGATCGACGAGCGCGGACGTCCCGTCGATGCGCACGGCGCGCACGATCGTGCCCGCCGGAAAGCGGACGGCTTCGACGCTGGGCGGCGGCCCCGCGACGGCCTGCGCCGTCGCGTAGAACGCGACGCTCGTGCGATCGCGCGCCTTGCCGAGCGAGACGTTCCACGAGCCGAGCGACTCGCCGTCGCCGCGAACATAGTAAACCGTCACGTCATGTGACGGCGCTTGCCGGCGTCCGGCGAACCAATAACCGAGGAAACCGGCAACCACGAAGATCGCCAGAATCGCGACGGCGCGCGACTTCATTGCGCGGCCGTTTCGCGCCGGGCCGGAACGTTTACTGCAAATAGTCCTCGACGGTATCGCCGGAACGCAGCCGCGCCCGATCGGGATCCTGATCGAAGTCGGCGCGCGCGCGCCGCTGACGCAGCAGATCGTAGTAGCGATCGAGCTGCACTTCGAGCTCCGCGAGCTTCGTGCGATCGGTTTCGTCGAGCGTCGCGCGATCGGAATCGCGCAATCGATGCTCCTCGGCGACGAGCTCCTCGATGTGCTGCTGGATCTCGGCCGCAGTCACCGGTCGTTCTCCGCCGTCAGCTCGGGCTCGTTCTCGGTTACGAGCGTGAGATATTCTTGCTGCGCGACCATACCCGTGGCATCCGCGGCGATGACGCCGTCGTGATGCGCGGGGACGTCGTCGCCCGGGTCGTTCGAGTCGCTGCGGTCGTCGTTCATCGTTGCGTCGTACCCCGCGGCGCCGCTCACGACTCCGCGGCCTCCGCGACGACCTGACCGTAATTAAGGATCGCCGTCAGCGCGCTCCCGCCGAGCACGTTCCCGATGAAGACCGGCAGAAGAAAGTTCGTGAAATACGTCCCGATGGAATAATCGCCCGTGAAGACGACGTAGAACGCCTCGACCGAGCCCGCGATGATGTGCGAGAAGCCGCCGACGCCGACGACGTACGTGATGATGAGGATGACGAAGAGCCGCGTCGCATCGGCGCCGGGCAGGAGCCACACCATGAGCGCGACGAGCCAGCCCGCGACGATGCCCCGCTGGACGATCGTCCAGAAGTCCAGCTTGACGGCCTCCATCCCGATCGTGTGCATCGCTTCCATGACCTTGGGCGGAAATGCGTGCGTGTGAGAGACGAAGAACGCGAACGCCGCCGCGCCGAGCAGGTTCGTGACGAGCACGATCGCCCACACGCGCGCGACGAGCCCGAGCTTGAGCAGCTTCTTCGGGCCGTCCAGCAGGGGCAGGATCACCGTGATGGTGTTCTCGGTGAAGAGTTGCTGGCGGCCGAGTACAACGATGATGAAGCCGAGCGTGTAGCCGAACGCGTAGATGAGGTGCGCCCAGTCCTTGTCGGGCATCGCCGCCTTGGCGATCGCCTCGCCGGCGAGCGACATGCCCATCGAGAGCCCCGCGGCGAGGCCGGACGCCACGAGCGAGAACACCGGCCGGCGCAGCTCGAGAACGCCTTCGCGGCGGATCGTCTCGAAGAGGACGACCGCCCGCGGAGCGCCGCGGCTCTCGACCTCCTCCTCCTCGGCATCCGAGAGCTCGACGGTGGAGAGCCCTTTGCCGGCCGGCTCGCCGTTGCGCTTCTCGCGCAGCTTCACGCGCTCGGTGACGCTCATCCGCTTTAGGTCGTCGTCGTCGTCGCGCGAAGCGCTCTCCTCGTCGTCGTTCATTGCGCGGCGCCGTTCCGTCTAGCGACGGGACCGTCCCGCCGGTCGCCGGGCTCGGGACGCACGTCGCGCCGGAGGGTATGGGGCGAACCATGCCGCCGAGGATCTACAACCTCTTTCCGACGCTCGTCGGTCCCGTGACGCAGTGGTCGCGTCACCTCGAGCGCATCGCGGCGATGAATTTCGATTGGATCTACGTCAACCCGTTCGTCCGGACCGGCGGGTCGGGCAGCCTCTATGCGATCGCGGATCCGAACCGCCTCTCCGACGCATCGCGCGGCAACGACGAGCGCGACGACGACGAGATCGTCCAGACGTTCGTCCGCGACGCGGAGCGGCACGGCGTGCGCGTGATGATGGACCTCGTCGTCAACCATTGCGCGCGCGACGCGCCGGTGGTCGCCGACCATCCGGACTGGTTCCGGCGAGACGAGTCGGGCGCGGTCGCCGCGCCCTTCGCCGTCGATCCCGACGATCCGAACCTCGTGACGGTATGGGGCGACCTCGCCGAGTTCGACTACGCGCCGCGCCCGGCGCGCGCGGCGCTCGTCGCGTACGCGAGCGGCATCGCAACGACTGCGGCTCGCCTCGGTATCCGCGGCTTTCGCTGCGACGCCGCCTACAAGATCCCAGCGGACGTCTGGGCCGAGATCGCTGCCGGGGTGCGCGCCGTCGCGCCGGACGCCGTCTTCGTCGCCGAGACGCTGGGCTGCACGCGCGAGCAGCTCGCCGCACTCGAGCGAGCGCGCTTCGATTACTTCTTTAATAGCGTCAAGTGGTGGGATCTCGCGGCGCCCTGGGCCCTCGAGCAGTATGACCGTGACCGGACGATCGCGCCGTCGATCGCGTTTCCCGAGAGCCACGACACGCCGCGGCTCGTCGCCGACCTCGCCGAGCCGGACGATGACGCGGTACGGCGCGAATACGTGCTGCGCTATCTCGTCGCGGCGACGTTCTCGGCGGGTGTCATGATGCCGATCGGCTACGAGTTCGGCTTCGCGAAGGCGCTGCACGTCGTCTCGACCACGCCCGAGGACGCGGAGCGGCCGCGTTTCGACCTCTCCGGCATCATCGGCGCCGTCAACGCCATGAAAGCCGCCACGCCGGCGCTCGGCGATGACGTGCCGATGCGGCGCGAGCCGCTCGCGGGCGGCGCCTTCGCGCTCGTTCGCGACGGCGGGACCGCGGGCGACGTCGCCGTCGCGATCAATCCCAGCGAGACGGCGGCGGTGACCGTGCCGGTCGCCGACCTCGCGGCGCTGCTCGCGGGCGAGCCGCGCGAGATCTCGCCGCGCAACGGCGGCGATTCGCCCGACGGTATCGAGCTCCCACCGCGCACGGCCCGCGTGTTCGCGAGCCCGGCGCGCCGGCCGCTCGAGGACGCGCGCTTCGCCGATCCCGCGCTCGCGCGGCCGATCGCCGTCGAGGCGATCGAACCGCAGATCGACGGCGGCCGGTTCCCGATCAAACGCGTCGCGGGCGACGTCGTCGCCGTGAGCGCGACGATTCTGCGCGACGGCCATGACGAGATCGCGGCCATCGTGCGCCTGCGTCATCGCGACGGCGCGCCGGCCCGCGAGACGCCGCTGCGCCCGCTCGGCAACGATCGCTTCGGCGGCACGTTCTCGGTCGACCGGATCGGCCGCTCCGACTACGAGATCGTCGCATGGCCCGACGACTTCGCGACGTGGCAGCACGACACGGAGCGCAAGGTCGGCGCGGCGCAGCCGGTCGCGCTCGAGCTCGTCGAGGGCCGCGCGCTCGCCGAGGCGGCGCGCGAGCGCTCGGAGGGCACGCCGCGGGCGCGGCTCGACGCGCTGCTCGCCGCGCTCGACGGCGCGGCGGACCCCGACGAAAGCGCCGCGTTGCTCCTGTCGGCGGAGGCGAGCGAAGCCGTCGCCGCAGCACCGGATCGATCGCTCGCGACCGTTTCGGCGCCGCTCGGCATTGAGGTCGACCGGCCCGCCGCCGCCTTTGCCGCGTGGTACGAGTTCTTTCCGCGCTCCGAGGGCGCGACGCCCGGCGCGCACGGGACGTTCGCGACGGCCGCACGGCGTCTGCCGGCCATCCGCGACATGGGCTTCGACGTCGTCTATCTGCCGCCGGTCCATCCGATCGGCCACGCGTTTCGAAAAGGTCCCAATAACACCCTCACGCCCGGCCCGGCCGACCCGGGGAGTCCGTGGGCGATCGGCAACGAGCACGGCGGTCACACGGCCGTCGCACCCGAGCTCGGGACGCTCGAGGACTTCGATGCCTTCGTCACGGCGGCGGCGGCGAACGGGCTCGAGGTCGCGATCGACTACGCGCTGCAGTGTTCCCCCGATCACCCGTACGTGAAGGCGCACCCCGAATGGTTCACGGTGCGGCCCGACGGCTCGATCAAGTACGCCGAGAACCCGCCCAAGAAATACCAGGACATCGTGAACTTCAACTGGTTCGGGCCGCACGCGACGGCGCTCTGGAACGAGTTGCGCGACGTCGTCGAGTTCTGGATCGGCCACGGCGTCCGCACCTTCCGCGTGGACAATCCCCACACCAAGCCGTTCGCCTTCTGGGAGTGGATGATCGCCGACGTCCGCTCGCGGCACCCCGAGGCGATCTTCCTCGCCGAGGCGTTCACCCGGCCGGCCGTGATGGCGGAGCTCGCAAAGCTCGGCTTCTCGCAGTCCTACACGTACTTCACGTGGCGCAACACGAAGATCGAGCTCGAAGAGTATGCGACGCAGTTGGCGACGACTGAGCTCGCCGAGTTCTACCGGCCGAACTTCTTCGCCAACACGCCCGATATCTTACCGCCGTACCTTCAGACCGGCGGCCGGGCAGCGTTCCGGATCCGGCTCGTGCTCGCCGCGACGCTCGCGAGCCTCTACGGCATCTACAGCGGCTTCGAGCTCGCCGAGAACGCCGGGTTGCCGGGCCGCGAGGAGTACCTCGACTCCGAGAAATTTCAGCTGCGGCCACGCGACTATGACGTCGCGGATTCACTCGCCCCCGAGATCGCGGCGATCAACGCGATCCGCCGTGCGAACCCGCCGCTGCGCGACTGGCGCAACGTGACGTTCCACCGCGCCGACGACGACGCCGTCGTCTTCTATGGGAAGCGCACGGGCGACGATGTCGTGCTCGTCGCCGTCAACCTCGACCCTTTCGGCAGCCGCGAGACGACGCTCTGGTTCCCCACGGGTGAGCTCGGGCTCGCCGACGACGAGCCGTTCGGCGTTCGAGAACTGCTCTCGAACGGTCCCGAGCAGACGTGGCGCGGCTCGCCGCACGGGGTTCGGCTCGACCCTGCGCGTAATCCAGCCGTCATCTACCGCCTGACGCTGCCGCGCCGAGCGGCCGTCGTTTAGAGGAAGCACCACCCTTGCTCACTGCGGATCCGCTGTGGTTCAAAGACGCCGTCATTTACCAGGTCCACGTCAAGGCGTTCTTCGATTCCAACGACGACGGCATCGGCGACTTCCCTGGCCTCACGGCCAAGCTCGATCACGTCAAGAGCCTCGGGGCGACGTGCATCTGGCTGCTCCCGTTCTTCCCGTCGCCGATGCGCGACGACGGCTACGACATCGCCGACTATCGCAACGTCAATCCGGCGTTCGGGACGACGCAGGACTTCCGCGCCTTCGTCCGAGCGGCACACGAGCGCGGGATCCGCGTCCTCATCGAGCTCGTCGTGAACCACACCTCCGATCAGCACCCGTGGTTCAAACGTGCGCGAGCTGCGAAGCGCGGCTCGGTGTGGCGCGACTTCTACGTCTGGAGCGACGACGACAAGAAGTACGCGGACACCCGGATCATCTTCACGGATACCGAGACCTCGAATTGGACGTGGGACCCGGTCGCGGGCCAGTACTACTGGCACCGGTTCTTCTCGCACCAGCCCGACCTCAATTACGATAACCCGCGCGTCATCGAAGCCATCCTCAACGTCATGCGCTTCTGGTTCGACACGGGCGTCGACGGGATGCGGCTCGACGCGGTGCCCTATCTCTGTGAGCGCGAGGGCACGAACAACGAGAACCTGCCCGAGACGCACGGCGTCCTCAAGATCCTACGCGCCGTCTGCGACGCGGAGTATCCCGATAAGATCTTTCTCGCCGAGGCGAACCAGTGGCCCGAGGACGTCCGGCCATACTTCGGTGACGGCGACGAATGCCACATGGCGTTCCACTTCCCGCTCATGCCGCGCATGTACATGGCGGTTGCCGAAGAGGACCGCTATCCCATCGTCGACATCATGCGCCAGACGCCCGACATTCCGGACTCGTGCCAGTGGGCGATCTTCCTGCGCAATCATGACGAGATGACGCTCGAGATGGTGACCGACCGCGAGCGCGACAACATGTATCGGATCTACGCGACCGACCCGCGCGCGCGCATCAACGTCGGCATCCGGCGCCGGCTCGCGCCGCTCATGGAGAACGACCGCCGCCGCATCGAGCTGCTCACGGGCCTGTTGCTCTCGATGCCGGGCACCCCCATCGTCTACTACGGCGACGAGATCGGGATGGGCGACAACGTCTACCTCAACGATCGCGACGGCGTGCGGACGCCGATGCAATGGTCGATCGACCGCAACGGCGGATTCTCGCGCGCGGATCCGGCACGGCTCTTCCTGCCCCCGATCCAGGACCCGGTGTATGGCTACCAGACGGTTAACGTCGAGGCGCAAGCCCGTAGCGCGTCGTCGCCGATCAACTGGCTACGACGCATGATCGCCGTGCGGCAAAACACGAAAGTCTTCGGCCGCGGCACGCTGCGCTTTCTGCAGCCGACCAATCGGAAAGTCATCGCGTACGTTCGAGAATACGAGGACGAACGCGTCCTCTGCGTCGCGAACCTCTCGCGTTCGGCGCAGCAGGTTGCGCTGGACCTGCGCGATTACGAGGGCTTCGTGCCGGTCGAGATGGTCGGCTGGAGCGCGTTCCAGACGATCGGGACCGAGCGCTACGTCCTCACGTTGCCGGGCCACGGCTTCTACTGGTTTCTGCTCTCGAAAACGGCGCAGGCGCCGAGCTGGAGCGCCGACACGTTTCCGATGCCCGAGCTGCTGACGCTCGTGCTCCCGCGCGAACGCGGCGCGACGGCGCTCGGTGCCAAATCGCTCGCGCTCTTCGAGCGCGAGATTCTTCCGGGCTACCTGCCGACGCAGCGCTGGTTCGCCGACAAGGGCCGGGCGGTCGGGTTGGCAACGGTCGTCGACACCGGGCGGATCGACGAGCCGGGCGCCGGCATCGTCGGGTCGCTGACGATCGTCGAGGCGGCCGGCGTGCGCTATTTCGTCCCGCTCGCGATCGTTCCCGACGACGAGCGCGGTGCGCCCAAGCGCTCGATCCTCGCGAAGACCCGCGCGGGTGCGACGACGGGCTTCCTCTGCGACGGGCTCGCGATCGATCGCTTCATCGGCTCGCTCGTCGCGATGCTGTGCGAGGAGCGCACGGTCGAGACGACGCGCGACGGGCGCTTCATCGCGACGGCGACGGACGCCATGCGCGACGTCGCGGCGCAGGCGCCCGAGGGCGTTCGCCGGCTCGACGTCGAGCAGAGCAACACGTCGATCGTCATCGGCGAGCGCTTCGTCATCAAGGCGTATCGCCGCGTCACCCCGGGCCCACAGCCGGAGTTCGAAGTCGCACGCTTCCTCGATCGCGTCGGCTTCGAGAACGCGCCGCAGCTCCTTGGGACGGTCGAGCACGTGGCCGCCGATGGCGCGACGACGGCGCTCTGCATCGTGCAGCGCTTCATCCACAATCAGGGCGACGGGTGGAACGGGACGCTCGCGTACCTCGGCCGCTATTTCGACGAGGTGCGCGCCGGCCACGAGCCCTCGGACGACCTCTTCGTCGAGCGCATGGCGCGCCTGGGCACCCGGACGGCCGAACTCCACCTCGCCTTCGCGACGAGCGTCGGTGACCCGGCCTTCGAACCCGAACGCGTCACGCAGGCGGACTTTAACGAGTGGACCGAGCGGGCACGCGCGAGCGCCACGCGCGCGCTCGAGGCGCTCGGCGACTCGCTCGAGCGCGTCCCGAGCGACGTTCGGCCGTTCGCCGAATCGCTGCTCGTGCGGCGCGACGAGATCTTCGCGCGCATGACGCTCCCGCCGCTCGGCGAGGCAGAATTCGTCAACGTCCGCCTGCACGGCGACTACCATCTCGGCCAGGTGCTCGCCGTCGCCGACGACTTCGTGATCGTCGATTTCGAGGGCGAGCCCGCGCGGCCGCTCGAGGAGCGGCGCCGCAAGTCGTCGCCGTTGCGCGACGTGGCCGGGATGCTTCGGTCCTTCAATTATGCCGTCGTCGCCGGCGTGCGCGGCCTCGACGCAGACCGAATCGAGGATGCCTCGGTGCTCGAACCGAGCGCCGCGCGCTGGGAGCGGCGCAGCGCGGAAGCGTTTCTCGCCGGGTATCGCGCAACGGTCGCCGGCAGCCCGGTCTCGCCGAGCGATCCGGCGCTCGAGCAGCGAATGCTCGAGCTCTTCGTGCTTGAGAAGGCCTTCTACGAGATGTCGTACGAGCTCGCGAACCGTCCCGCGTGGGTCCGCATCCCGCTCGAGGGGATCGCGAGCATCGTCGGCCGGACCGATCGCGAGGCCGTGGCGTGAAGGCCGCGACGAGCACGGTCGCGTCGAGCGACGTCGCGGCGCTCGTGGCGGGGCGACACGGCGATCCGTTCGCCGTGCTCGGCCCGCACACGACGCCCGCCGGCTTCGAGATTCGCGTCCTCGCCCCGGACGCCGAACGCGTCGAAGCGGTCGATCGTGCGACGGGCGCTGTTCTCGGCAAGCTCGAGCGCATCAACGCCGCGGGGTTCTTCGCGGCCGTCCTCGACCGGCCGCCCGGCGCCGCCGGATACCGCATGCGGCAGCACGCGCGCGGCCACACGTGGGAGCGCGAGGATCCCTACCGCTTCGGACGCGTCCTCGGCGAGACCGACGTCTATCTCATCGGCGAGGGCCGGCACCTCCGGCTCTGGGACGTCTTCGGCGCACATCCCATCGAGTGCAACGGCGTCGCCGGAACCACATTCGCGCTCTGGGCGCCGAGTGCGCAGCGCGTCTCCGTCGTCGGCGACTTCAACGATTGGGACGGCCGCCGTGCGCCGATGCGCAGCGTCGGCAGCGGCGTATGGGAGCACTTCCTGCCGGACGTTGCGGAGGGCGCCGTCTACAAGTACGAGATCGTCGGTCCCAGCGGCGACCTCGTGCCGCTCAAAGCCGATCCCTTCGCGTTCGCCTGCGAGGCCGCGCCGCGAACGGCCTCGGTCGTCGCGAACGCGGGCAAACCCGCCTGGAACGACGACGCCTGGCTCGATGCGCGCCTCGATTCGCAGCAGCGCGATATGCCGATCGCAATCTACGAGGTGCACCTCGGATCGTGGCGGCGCGGCGACGGCGACCGGCTCCTCACGTATCGCGAGCTGGCGGACCAGCTGATCCCCTACGCAGTCGACCTCGGCTTCACGCACCTCGAATTGCTGCCCGTCGCCGAGCATCCGTTTTACGGCTCGTGGGGCTACCAGACGATCGGGATGTTCGCGCCGACGCAGCGCTACGGCTCGCCCGCCGAGTTCGCCGAGTTCGTCGAGCGCGCGCACGATGCCGGGCTCGGCGTCATCCTGGACTGGGTCCCGGGCCACTTCCCGACGGACGCCCACGGTCTCGGCGACTTCGACGGCACGCACCTCTACGAGCACGCCGACCCGCGGCAAGGCTTCCAGCCCGACTGGAACACGCTGATCTTCAACTTCGATCGCACGGAAGTCGTCAACTACCTCATTGCCAATGCCCTGTTCTGGATCGAGCGCTATCACATCGACGGGCTCCGCGTCGACGCCGTCGCGTCGATGCTCTATCTCGACTTCAGCCGTCGGGACGATGCTTGGGTACCGAATAAATACGGCGGGCGCGAGAATCTCGGCGCGATCGACTTCCTGCGCCGCACGAACGAGGCCGTCTACGGTCTGGGCACGGGCGCGGTCACGATGGCGGAGGAGTCGTCGGCGTGGCCGGGAGTCTCGCATCCGACGTATGCGAACGGTCTCGGCTTCGGCTACAAGTGGAACATGGGCTGGATGCACGACTCGCTCGAGTACGCGCACGACGATCCGATCTATCGCAAGTACGATCAGGGCAAGCTCACGTTCGGCTTCGTCTACGCCTTCGACGAAAACTTCGTGCTGCCGCTCTCGCACGACGAGGTCGTGTACGGCAAGGGCTCGCTGCTCGAAAAAATGCCGGGCGACAAGTGGCAGCGCTTCGCGAACCTGCGCGCCTATCTCGGCTTCATGTACGCCCATCCCGGCAAGAAGCTGCTCTTCATGGGCGGCGAGTTCGCGCAACCGGGCGAGTGGAATCACGATTGTAGCCTCGACTGGCACGTGCTCGCCGATCCCAAGCACGCGGGCATGCAGCGGCTCGTGCGCGATCTCAACCGCACGTACCGCGGCCTCGCGGCGCTGCACGAGCTCGACTGCGAGCCCGGCGGCTTCGAGTTCCTGCGCTCCGATGCTGACGCGGGCGTCGTCGCGTTCGCGCGCCGCGGCCGCGCGGGCGAGCTCGTCGTCGCGGTGTCGAACTTCACGCCGATCGTGCGCCACAACTACCGGTTCGGCGTCCCCGTCGGCGGCGCGTACACCGAGGCGCTCAACACGGACGACCTGCGTTACGGCGGCAGCGGCGTCACGAGCGGTCGTGCGTATGCGGAAGACTACGGCATGGACGGCAAGCCCTACTCGCTCAACGTGACGCTGCCGCCGCTCGCCACGGTGTTCTTCCGCCGAGAAGGCTAATCTCGAGTGCCGGCTGTCGCATCCTCGCATTGCGGCGGTCGGGAGCCGTAAGCAATTCCGGCGGAAAGAGACGGCGTGGCGAAGCGCCCGCGGACCGATCCCAGGCCAGCCCGATTCGCTGAGAACCGCCCTAGCGGCCACGCCTTGGCTATAATGGACCGCTAAGCAATGTAGCCGATACCCATGCGTAGGTTGCGTGCTCCGCACGACTAGAATCGAATGGCTGAATCGCTGTCTCGAATCACGGTCCAGAAGCCTTTTGGCGGGCTTCGATAGGGCGCTTGAGCTTGGCGACGAGGACGTCGCGCATCGTTTGCGGCCTGAAACCAAGAAGCGACTCTAGCATTGGGTCGACCGCGGCGAAGTCGCCTCGCCGGGCGGCGACGTACATGCCAAGCAGCATCTGCGCCATCGCGGCAGGTGCGCCGGCCGCCACGCGGGCTGCGACCCACTCCTCGTCGGACACTGTGACGTGCTTGATTTCGCGCCCGGTCAGGTCCGACGCGATCGATGCGAGGTCGGCCATGGTGAACGCCTCCGGCGCGGTCAGCGGGGGCGTGATGCCGTCGAGCCGACCTTCCGCTACCAAGATGGCCGCGTCCGCTTCCGCCAAATCGGCTCTGGCGGTCCAGCTCACCGGGCCGTCCTCGGGCACGCGGATTTCGCCGGCCTCGATGCCGTTGGCGATGAGGTGCAGGCAGCTTTCGGCGTAGAAACCATGGCGCAGCGCCGTGAACGGTGCGCCGCTCTCAGCGAGGATCGCCTCGACCGCGGCGTGATCGATCGCTGGAACGAACGGCGAATCGGACCGCGCGCCCATGTGGCTCGTGTAAAGCACCCGCCCGGCGCCGGCCTCGCGGGCGGCTTCGATTGCGTTGCGGTGCATTTGAAGGGCCTCTGCGCCGAGCTTGTCGACGGAGACCACCAACACTTGCGCTGCGCCCGCGAACGCCGCGACCAAATCGTCGCGCTCTGAGAAGTCGCCTCCGCGAACCTGAACGCCTTTCGCGGTGAGCGCCTCTGACTTTGCAGCATCACGGACGCTCCCGACGATCTCGCGCGCGGGAAGACGGGCGAGCAACGCCTCGACAACAGCTCGCCCGAGTTGCCCATTCGCTCCGGTGACGACAATCACATTCGGCTCCTCGTTCGGTTCAGTAGCAAGTATCGGCGCTAACGTGCCGACGATAGCACTGAATACCGCTGATAACAAGTACCGGATAGCGGCGTTTTTTTTTTTCGCGCTATGCTGGGCTGGTGAATGTGGCGAACGCGACCGCGAACGTGACGCCGAACGGAGAGCATGTCCGCGAGCGCATCCTTACCGCTGCTGCCCGGCTCATTGCCGCAGGTGGGCAGGATGCGGCAACGACACGCGCCGTCGCCGCCGCTGCCGCCGTACAGGCGCCCACCATCTATCGCCTCTTTGGCGACAAGCGTGGACTGCTCGACGCGGTCGCCGAGTATAGCTTGGCCGCATACATTGCGGAAAAGTCTGCGCGCGAGCCGCATCCGGATCCGGTGCAGGACTTGCGCGACGGCTGGGATCTGCACGTCGCGTTCGGCCTCTCGCATCCCGACCTGTTCGCGATCCTGAGCGGCGGTCCACATCAGAACTCCCCGTTGCCGGTGGTGGAATCCGGGCTCGAAGTCCTTCGGCGACGCGTGCGTAGGATTGCCTTGACGGGCCGCTTGCGAGTCAGCGAGCAGCGTGCCGTCGCGTTGTTACATTCGATGTGCGTCGGGATGGTGCTTTCGTTGCTCCGCGAGCCTCCGGAGCGACGTGATATCGTAACGTGTGTGGCCGCGCGCGAGGCGGTCTTGGCTGCCATCACCGGCGAGGGGACCTCTGCGCGAGGTTCGGGCCCGAGCGCGGCGGCAGCAGAGTTGCGAGCGTCCCTGGGCCAGACGACCGTCCTGACCGATGGTGAGAGGCACCTACTCGAAGAGTTATTGGATCGCGTTGCAGACGGAGAATAATCGACGTTGAGCTTTTTAATCAAAGGCTCGAGAAGGGCTTCATTCTCTCCGGCCGCTCGACGACGGTCTACATCTCTACAGTCAGAAAGCGCTGTCCGACTTGAAGGTCGTCAATTCGAAGAAGTAGCCCACCGAATCGGTTTTCCGCGGAGCGTTATCTGGAAGGATGCTCTTCAAATCGCACTGCAGAGGGGATTTACGGTGGATGTATGCGACTCTGACGGCTTTGCCGGCGATCGTCAGTCGGCAAGTTGCGGTCGATCGTGAAGCCTTCACCGGTGACCTTCGCACTGATCGAATCAGGAATCAGGCTTTCGCCCTCGTTCTCCGACTCAGCGCGTGTGTCAAGAAGCGCCGTCCGAGCCGTCGCGATTGCTGTCGCACGTCCGGCCCTCGGTCCGCTGGCGCATCTCCGCGCGATGCTCGGCGCGGAGCGGATCGGGAACGTGTCCGGCCCGCCGATACTACGGACGATCTCTTCGAAGAGCAGCGTGTGATCCTTCGGCCGGAGCGACGCCTGCCACGTGAGGTGCTCGAGCAGCTCGTCGCGTGAGGCGCGTGTGGACGAGCAGCCCAGTCTCGCGCCGCGCAAGCGTTAGTGCGCGGAGCGAGCGTCGTTCTTCGCGCGCGTGCCGATGAGACATGATGAACCGCTTACACTACCGAGCTTGCACCGAATATGCGCGTCGCCCGCGTGCTACACGTGGTACATGCGGTTGCCGGTTTACTGGTCTACGATGGTCGCTTCGAACACACGTACCGCCGTCACACCTGCAGGCAATGCTGATAACGAAATACGATACGGCCGAACGAAACATGAATTTCGCTTGGAGAAGAACTGTTAGCTTGTAAATCCATAACCATCAGAACTGCTGACGGTGAGTGCCCGACTCATATCTGTACGCCGAACGGCGAGGGACCTTGGCCGGCGGCGATCATGTACATGGACGCCGGGGGAATCAGGCCAGCCGCGCTCGAGATGGCTAAACACCTAGCGGACGCCGGGTAGTGGTATTGCTGCAGACCCATTCTATCGTTTTGGGCCGTATGGCCCACTCGTGCCGAAAGACGTGTTTGCCGGCGACGTCGGGGCGATCCTTGGGCCGCTCATGGCAACGACGAGCACCGCGAAAGCTGCCGAGGATACCGGGGCGTTCCTCGCCTATCTGGACACCCGCCCGGATGTCGCGGGGGAAAAGATTGGGGCGGTGGGCTTTTGCATGGGCGGCGGAATGGCGATCGCTTCGGCTGGCGCGTATCCCGCCCGTTTCTCGGCAGCGGCAAGCTTCCATGGGGGTAATCTCGCAACTGATCAAGCGACGAGCCCCCATCTGGCTGCACCGCATCTTACGGCGGAGATTTACGTGGCGGCCGCCGCCAACGATACCAGTTATCCGCCAGTCATGGCGGAAAAGTTCGAGCGGGCCCTCAACGAGAATGCGGTGCGGTACCGCACTGAGATCTATGCGGCGCCGCATGGCTGGATGGTGCCGGATTTCCCCGTTTTTGACCAAGCCGAGGCAGAGAGAGGTTGGCGTAGGCTAGTCGAGTTCTTCGCTCCATCTGCAGGCTGATCGTTAGCCACAGCGCTCGGCCAAGTCACGTCGAGCGCGCCGCATCGCTCGTCTTCTCCGGGAGTGGCCCGAGACGTACGCTATCCATTCTTGACGGAATGCTGGCTCGAAGCATGGGCGTCGGCTATCGCGCGATCTGCTTCTGATCGTGTCGCGAGCGCTCCGGAATGATCGAGCAGAACGGACAGGTCGCCGTCGATCGAACCATCGGAAAACTGAGCGAAGCCCAGCGGGCGTTTACCGGCGCGGGCGGATCCGGTAGATCTTGCCGGCGGCGTCGTCGGCGACGAAGAGGCTGCCCTGCGGGCCGACGGCGATCCCGGACGGGCGGCCGATCCGATTGTCGCCCTGATCGTTCTGCTGGAAGCCCGAGACGAACGACGTCCACTGAACCGTCGGGTCGTTCCAGTTCACGGCGGTCGTCGGGCGACCGGCGGCCATCGGTACGAACGCGACGTACGGCGGGACGTGATGGCCGTTCACGACGTGCCAGCTGCCGTGCGCGGCGACGAACGCACCGCCGCGATACGCCGCCGGAAACGCGTACGCGCCCGTCGGGTTCGCGGGATAGAACGCGGCGCCCGTGAGCGTCGAGTACGCTGGGAACTCGACGAGCGGCTCGACCGTGCCGGCGCAGGTCGCGCCGGCGGTGTACGCGTGCTGATTCTCCTCGCAGTCGGGCCAGCCGTAATCGGCGACCGGACCGTGCGACGTCAGCGCGTCGAAGAACTCGTACGGATGGCCGCTCGGGAGCGAGTCCTGGCCCGCGCCGCCCGCCCAGACGGTGCCGGTCGACGGATCGGTCGCGAGTGCGATCGCGTTGCGGATACGCTTTGCGTAGAGGATGTCGTTCGAGCCGTCGAGCGCGGCCTGCTCGATCGCGGCGCGCGTCGGGTCGACCTCGGCGCAGGCGTTGCACGACGAGCCCACCGCCGCGTACAGGTTCGTGCCCGAGACCGCGACCGACGACGTCAGATGCACGTCGCCATCGCTGTTCGGTGCGATCGGCCCGGTCCGCAGTGGGACGATCTTCGCTTGCGACGGCGCCGTGCGCTCGCCCGTCGCGTAGGGGATTCGCCAGATCCCATGCTGCGACCCGACGAAGATCGCGCCGCCGCCGTAAGCCACCGACGCGTCGGGCGCGTCGTCGATCGTCGCGAACGTCTGCGGGGCCACCGGAACGCTCGCGCCGTCGTCGGCGCCCAAGATCAGCGCGATCGTCGTGCCCGACGTCGCGACGAGCAGATCGCCGTCGGGCAGAAACGCGAGCCCGCGCGCACCGCCGATGGACGCGATCGTCGTAACCGTGAAGCCGGACGGCGCCGCAAGTCCGGTGGCCAGCGGCGCGAGATCGGTCGCGCCAGACGCCGAAGGAACGGGACTCGTCACATTCGCGGCGGCGGGCTGCGCGCCGGTGGTGACGGGCGCCGTCGACCCGCCGCCGCCGCAGGCGGTGAGCGCGAGAACCGGCGTGGCGACGGCGAGGAACGCGAGGCGGAAATCCATCGTCGCCCATGATCGTGTGCGACGCGGCACGGGTTACGCGATGCTGTAAACGCGCGCGTCGTCGCGGCGCACCGCGATCGACGCGCTCACGATGGTACCGCCGCCGGGCCGCGCCGCGAGCCGGACGTCGCGGGCGATGTGCTCGACGATCCCGAGCCCGCGGCCGCTCGTCGCGAGCTCGGCCGGATCGGCCGCGTCGCTCGCGACGTAGCCAGGCCCGCGGTCCGCGACCTCGACGCGCAGCTCCGGAAAGCGCCAGTCGAGCCGCACGCTGATCGGCCCGGGCGCGTGCCGGACGACGTTGCCGACGAGTTCGCCGACGACGAGCTCGCTCACGAACAGCTCCTCGTCCGGCGCCGCGAACCGGCGGATGAACGCACCGATCTGATGCCGCAGACCGTGCGCGCCTCGCTCGTCGATCCGGTCGAGCGTCCACGTGCGCCGCAGGTGCTCGGGGGCGATGAGAAGGCGGATCGCAAGGACGGCCGTGTCGTCGGAACGATCCGGCGCGATCTCGGCGAGCACGTCGTCGACGAGCTCCTCGGGATCGGTCGACGCGCGTTCGAGCGCTTGGACGAGCAACTCGATGCCCTCCGACGCCGAGCGTGTCCTCGTCTCGACGAGCCCGTCGGTGTACAGCAGGAGCGTCGAGCCCGGTGGAAAGGCGACGACCGCCTCATCATAGGCGGCGTCGGGCCACGCGCCGGTCGGCAGCCCGTGCGCGGCGTCGAGCACGAGCGACGTCCCGTCGGCGGCTACGACGATCGGCGGCGGATGGCCGGCGCGCGCGTAGCGCAACGTCTCGTCGATCGGATCGAAGTCGAGGATCGCGATCGTGGTGAAGTTATCGCCGCCGATCCGGTCGAGCAGCCGGTTGAGCCGCGCGAGCGTCTCGCCGGGCGCCAGCCCCTCGAAGGCGAACGCGCGCAGCAAGGTACGCATCTGACCCATCGTCGCCGCGGCGAAGACGCCGCGCCCGACGACGTCGCCGATCGTGATGACGATGCTTCGCTCGGAGACCTCGATGACGTCGTACCAGTCGCCGCCGACGTTCATGCCGTCCGCACCCGCGACGTAGCGGCTCGCGATACGCAGCGGCTCGAGCTCCGGCAGCGCCTTTGGGAGCAAGCTGTTCTGCAGCGCCGACGCGATCGAGTGCTCGCGCTCGAAAAGCCACGCGTTCTGCAGATAGGCCGTCGTCCGGCGCGCGACGTCCTCGACGATGGCGAGATCGTCGAGCGTGAACGGCGCGTTTACGCGCTCCCGCCCGAGCAGGAAGACGCCCGCGACCCGGCCCCCGACGGAAAACGGCGCGAGCAGGACCGCGCGCGGTCCCCACGCAGCGAGGAGCTCCACGTGCCGGCCCGCGCCGAGCAGCGGCGAGATCGCGGTGTCGTCGATCTCGACGATCGTCGAGCGATCCGTACGCGCCGCGGCTCCCGGTCCGACCTCGTCGGCGAGCGCCGGATGCCAGACCCGCGCGAGCGTCGAGATGGTCTCGGCGATGCGCGGATCGCCCGCGGCGCTTGCGACGTGCCGGAGCCGCGTGGCGCCCGGATCGAGGAAGTACACGAGCGCCGTGTCGCAGAGCGTCGAGGTCGTAAAGGTCTTGACCAATCGTTCGAGCGTCGCGTTCGAGTCGAGCGACCGCGTGAAGAGCGTCGACACGCGGGACTGAAACATGAGCCGCCGCTTCGCCGCCTCGGCCTGCTCGCGCGCGGACCGCGCGCTCTCGAGTACCCGGGCGTTTTCGATCGTACTCGCCGCGCGCTGCGCGCACTCCTCAAGCGTCGCGACGAGCTCGTCCGTGAAGAAGCCCGCATCGCGGCTCGCGACCGTCATGGCACCGATGACGCGGCCGCCACAGACGAGGGGGACGGATGCGAGCGCGCGCACACCGCCTGCTGCGAGCGCGGCGACGTCCCGGTCGTCCGCCGCAACCGCGGCGACGGCCGCATCGCGATAGAACGCCGGCCGGACGGTGCGGATCACGCGCGGCGCGCCCTCCGGGGCGTCGAGCTCCGGTGCGACCATCTCGAACGCCGGCGGAACGGGATATGCGCGCGGCTCCGCCGTCGTCGAATGCCGATTGAGCAGTTCCGTGTCGTAGAGGTCGACGAGGCATGCGTCGCCGAGGAACGGCAGCGCGAGCTCCGGGATCAGCGCGAGCGTCTCCTCGTCGTCCAGCGACGCCGCGAAGCGTTTGCCGACGGTCGCGATGAAGGATGCGCGGTGAAGCGCCTCCTCGAGCCGGCGCGTCGCGTCATGCTCACGCGCGCGCGACCGCTCGATCGCGAAGCGTAGATCGCGCGTCTCGACGATGCGGATCACGGCGTCGCACAAACCGCCCGCGGTCATGGCGTTTCTGTCGAGGAAGTCCCGCGCGCCCAGGCGCATGAACTGGATCGCGAGCGGCTCCGACACGTTCCCGGTGAGCGCAATGACGGGCGGCGCGTCGGCGCGCGCGTGCAGCTCGGTGAGGAACTCGAGGCTGTCTGCGTCGCCGAGATCGAGGTCCAGGACGATGCAGTCCGGGACGAAGTCGGCGACTGCCTGGAGGCCGGCGCGCATCGTCGTCGCGCTCTCGACGACGAAGCGGTGCGTCGGACAGCGCTCGAGATGGCGCGTCGCCGCGACGACGTCGTGCACGCTGTCGTCGACGAGCAGCACGCGCGCGGACGGCATCACGACGGAACTGCTCGCGACAGGAGGGTCAGCGAGCGCAGCCCGCGCGCGTCGCTCGGGGCTGCGAGAGAGTTAGCGCCGTCCTCGATGATCGTGTGCCGCCGCCCCAAGCTCAGTCGTCCTCCGGAAGCGTGAACCAGAACGTGCTGTCCAGAGCCGACGTCGACGTCGCCCAGATCCCGCCGCCATTCCGTGCGACGATTCGCCGCGCAATCGCGAGCCCCGCCCCGCTCTCGCCGCCACCGGCGTCACCCCGCATGCAGCCGGCGGAACATCACGAATCTACTCGAGGTACCACGTCACCATCGGCCGCCTGACGGCGTCTGCGAATTGCTCGCCGACGCCGAGCTCGATGGCTCGCACCCGGCGTTCGGATCGGCTCGCGTCGAACGCCGCGCGGTCGAGCGGCGCACGAGGATCGCGAACATCACGAATATCTTCCCGCCGAGCACCAGGTTTGCTCCATGATGTGACCGGAACGCTGGCACCGATCGCGGCCCGGACCGCGGAAAGGACCCGCGTGCTCTCGACTCGCCTGATCGCCATCGCTCTCGGAGCGGCGGCTGCCGCGACCGCCGCGTTCGGTTCTCCGCCACGTGCCGTCGCGGGCGAGCCGCAAGCCGGCGCGACGCCGACGCCGACGCCCGCGCCGCGTCGACGCTTCCAGCTCTCGCGCTACTACAAGCCCGGGCCGAGCTATCTCGGCGTCGGGGTGCAGATCCAGCCCGGCATTCACAACGAGTTCCAGACGGTCACGAACACGCCGAGCTCGACGAGCTTCCAGTTCTGGACGACGAGCGAGGTGACGATTCTCCAACGGATCCCCGTCGTCTCCGGCAACGACTTCCGCTCCTACGTCTACGATCATTACGCCGGCCCCGTCGCCGTCGTCGGCCCGGTCGCCCGGACGACCGTCGTGCCGCGCTTCAACGTGCGCGAGACCGAACTCGAGGGGATCACGGGCTTTCACGAAGCGCACGGCTTTTACGTCGCCGTCGCGACGCTCACGAAGCGCAACGATTACGGCTACAGCCCGCTCGGCGGCTACGGCTACGGGATCGGCCGCGCGCCCGATCCGCGCGAGCGCGTCTCACCGTATTTCAACATCTTCCACTACGCTAACATCGGCGGCAACGAGGGCAGCCCGCGCGGCCCGATCGGCTTCTCGTACAAGGGCGTGCTCTACCGCGCGGGATTGACGTATGGCGTCGCGCGCTCGCGCTATTTCTTGGACGCGGGGACGTTCGGCGAGCGGCTATCGTCGCGCGTCAACGCACCGGCGCCGGTGCACGTGTCGACGGGCTACGTCGGCATCGGCTTCCATTACTGATGACGTCCGATCGCGCGGGCGCGCCGCAGCCCGAGCGCTTCTCGCCGCGGAAGGCGGCGATGCTCGAAGACCCGGCGCGACTCGCATGGCTGCCGACCGCGGACGTTCTCGAATTGCTCGATCTCGCCGAGGGCGCGACAGTCGTCGACTTCGGAACGGGAACGGGATTTTACGCGCGCGAGATCGCGCGCGCGCGGCCCGACGTGACGGTGATCGCGCACGACGAGCAGCCCGCGATGCTCGCGAAGCTTCATGATACGCTCGAGCGCGAACCGCTGCCCAACGTCGTGCCGACCGATCCCGAGACGTTGCCGGCGCGCGGTCCGCAGGCGCGCGTGCTCGCGATCAACGTGTTGCACGAGCTCGGCGATCGCGCGCTCGATGAGATCGTCGCGCTGCTCGACCGCGGCGGCCGGCTCGTCGTCATCGACTGGCGGGGCGACCGCGATCGGCCGGTCGGGCCCCCGCGCGATCACGTCCTGACGCCGGCGGCCGCGGGCGAGCGTCTCGCGGTCGCCGGGCTCACCGTGCGCGAGACGCGCGACTTTCCGTATCACTACGCAATCGTCGCCGAACGCGGTGGGGATTAGGGACACGGCGACGCGGGAAGCGTCTCGGGCATGACTGTTTCGTCATCAAAGTCGGACTGCGGCTCGCAGCCCGCGCCGCCGTGCACCCTCGCAATCTTCGGCGCGCGCGGCGATCTCACGAAGCGGCTGCTGATGCCCGCGCTCTACGATCTCGCCCAGTCGAAGCTCGTGCCGGACGACTTCGAGATCGTCGGACTCGATCACAACGACGGCGACGATGCGAGCTGGCGCGCGGAGCTCACGGCGCAGATGCACGCGTTCACGAAGGAGCGCGCAGGCGAGTTCCATCCCGACGAGCTCGACGCCACGACGTGGAACTTCATCGCCTCGCGGCTGCGTTATCGCAAGCTCGACTTCGAGCAGGCGGGCGACTTCGACGCCTTCGCGAAAGCGCTGCCGCCAGAACGCAGCGTCGTCTTCTATCTCGCCGTCGCGGCGCGCTTCTTCGGCTCGATCGTCGACAACCTCGGCGAGGCGAAGATGCTCGAGCAGCAGGGTGATGCCTTCCGGCGCGTCATCATCGAGAAGCCCTTCGGCGACGATCTCGCCTCTGCGCAGGCGCTCAACGCGCGGATCCTCACGCACGCGGGCGAGTCGCAGATCTATCGCATCGACCACTTCCTCGGCAAGGAGGCGGTGCAGAGTATCATGGCGCTGCGCTTCGCCAACGGCTTCTTCGAGCCGATGTGGCGGCGTGAGCACGTCTCGCACGTGCAGATCAGCGCGGCCGAGACGCTCGGCGTCGAGCATCGCGCGTCGTTCTACGAGCAGACGGGCGCGCTGCGCGACATGATCCCGAATCATCTCTTCCAGTTGCTCGCGATGACGGCGATGGAGCCGCCGAACTCCTTCGCTGCGAGCGATGTTCGCGATGCGAAGGGAACGCTGATCGCCGCCGTGGAGCCGGTCGATCCGGCACGCGCGGTGCGCGGCCAATATACGGCGGGCGAGATCGCGGGAGACGCGGTCGCCGCGTATCGCGGCGAGGACGGCGTCGCGAAGGACAGCGCGATCGACACCTACGCCGCGCTCGAGCTGCGGATCGAGAACTGGCGCTGGAGCGGCGTACCGTTCTATCTGCGCACCGGCAAGCGGCTCGCGACGCGCATCACGACGATCGACGTCCATTTCAAGCCCGCACCGTACTTAATTTTTCGCGACACGCCCGTCGACGGCACCACGCCGAACGTGCTGACGCTGCAGATCGATCCCGAGCGCGGAATGTCGATCGATCTAAGCGCGAAGGTCCCCGGCCCCGAGATGCAGCTCGGCCGCGTCACGCCGGCGTTCCGCTACGCCGACTTCTTTGCGCAGACGCCCAACGTCGGCTACGAGACGCTGCTGTACGACTGCATGCGCGGCGACGCGACGCTGTTTCAGCGCGCCGATCACATTGAGGGCGGGTGGGCCGCGGTGCAGCCGGTGCTCGACGCGTGGGCGGCGGGCGGCGAGCCCGAGCTCTATCCCGCCGGAAGCGCTGGGCCCGCCGCCGCCGATGCGCTCCTCGCGCACAACGGCGACGCGTGGCGGCCGCTCGCGAACGATCTCGCGAAACGCTAAAGAAGGCGTTACGTCTTGTCCAGGGCCAGAGACGCTGACCCTTGCGAAATGATGCTAGCCGGCGGGCTGCTCGCGGCGCTGCCGGTGCGGCTTCTCCTTCCGGTACTTCGCGCGCCACGCCGCGTAGCGGTCGACGAGCTCGTTGATGATTACGTAAAGCGCCGGCACGACGAAGAGATTGAGCAATGTCGAGACGAGCATGCCGCCGATCACCGCCGTGCCGAGCGAGTGCCGCGACGCCGCGCCCGCGCCCGACGCGAAGACGAGCGGTAGCAGGCCGAAGATGAACGCTATGGACGTCATCAGAATCGGCCGCAGGCGTGTCTCGGACGCGTCGACGACGGCGTCGACGATCGACTTCCCGGCCTCGCGCTGCTGATTGGCGAACTCCACGATGAGAATCGCGTTCTTCGCGGCGAGCCCGATGAGCATAACGAAGCCGACCTGCGCGTAGACGTCGCTCTCGATGCCGCGGAGCTCGAGGGCACCGAGGGCACCGAGCAGCGCCGCCGGCACCGAGAGCAGAATCACGAGCGGATCGGCGAGGCTCTCGTACAGTGCCGCGAGCACGAGGAAGACGACGATGAGCCCCATCCCAAAGACGAGGAACGTCGCCGATCCCGACTGCGTCTCCGTGAGCGACACGCCGGTATAGTCGTACGTGTAGCCCGTCGGCAGAAGTTGTTTCGAAAGCGTCCCGAGCTCGCTCAGCGCTTGGCCCGAGCTCTTGCCCGGTGCCGGAGCACCCTGGATCTCGACCGAGCGGTACAGCTGATAGTGCGTGATGTTCGGCGGCTGCTGGAGAATCGACGCCGTGACGAGCGAGGCGAGCGGCACCGTCGCGGTCCCCGAGGGGATCGAGCTCGCTCCCGTCGTGCCGGTCGTCGGCGTGACGAGCCCGGACGACCCGGCGACCGTCGTGTCGCCCGACGATCCGACGGTCGTCGTCGCGGGCGACGCATTTGGAACCTCGAGTCGCGTGATGTCGCCCGTTGCGGAACGGTACGGGGCGTCGTTCTGCACATAGACGCGATACGTGCGATCCTTATAGGTGAAATTATTCACGTACGTGCTGCCGAAGCCCGTGGAGATCGCGCCGAAGACGTTCCCGATTGAGGCACCGAGCGCTTCCGCCGAGGCACGGTTGACCCGCGTCTCGAGCGTCGGCGACGTCGCCCGGAATTGCGTGTACACGCCGCCGAACGTCGGGTTCTGATTTGCGGCCCCGATGAGCTTGCCGGCGACGCCGGCGAGGGCGGTGAGCGAGCCGGACGACCTGTCCTCGAGCTCGTAATCGAAACCGCCGCGCGTGCCAAGGCCTTGAATCGCCGGCGGATTAAAGACCTGGATCGACGCGGCGCCGATCTTTGCGAATTGCGGCGCGAGCGATGCGATGACGCCGGCCGCGGAATTATTCGCACCGCTGCGGTTCGCCCACGGTTTGAGCTGGATAAAGGCGAGACCCTGGTTGGGCGCGTTGCCGCCGAATCCCGCACCGGCGACGCCGAAGAGCGCGATGACGTTGGGGTTCCCCTTGACGATCCGCTCCATGTCGTGGATCACGCCGTCGGTGACGTGGATCGACGCCCCCTCCGGCGCTTGGATCAAGGCGAAGAGAATACCCTGATCTTCCTCTGGGATGAATCCCGTCGGCGTGAGCTCGAAGAGCACGTACGTTGCGGCGAGAATGCCGACGAGTCCGAGCGCGATGAGATAGCGGATCTTGACGACCTTCGGCAAGATCCACGCGTAGCCGCCGCGCAACCGCGCGAGCCCCCTATTGAACCAGCGGAAGAGAAAGAAGTTCGGCGGCTGACCATCGCCGATGAGCAGCGCCGCGAGCGCGGGCGTCAGTGTTACGGCGACGACGGCCGAGATCGCGATCGAGAACGCAATCGTGAGCGCGAACTGCTTGTAGATCGCACCCGTCGTACCGGGCACGAATGCCGTCGGGATGAAGACCGCGAGCAGGACGAGCGACGTCGCGATCACGGCGCCGAAGATTTCCTGAAGCCCCTGAATCGTCGCGTCTTGCCGGTCGCGCTCCGGATCTTCCTCGATGACGCGCGTGATGTTCTCGATGACCACGATCGCGTCGTCGACGACGAGACCCGTCGCGAGCGTCATCCCGAAGAGCACGAGCGAATTGATCGAGAAGTGGAAGATCTGCACGAATGCAAACGTGCCGACGAGCGAGACCGGGATCGTAATGACGGGAATGAACGTCGTCTTGAGATCTTGGAGGAACAGATAGATCGTCGCCACGACGAGGAGGATCGCGATCACGAGCGTGATCAGCACTTCCTTCGTCGACGCGCGCACGAACGTCGACGTGTCGTAGGGGATCGCGTAGTCGACGCCCGCCGGGAACGTCGGCCGAATGCGTTCGAGCAGCGCTCGAATATTGCTCGAGAGTTGGAGCGCATTCGCGCCGTTCGTCTGCGAGACACCGAGGCCGATCGCGTTCTTGCCGGCCCAGAAATTATTCGTCGAATAATCTTGCGCCCCGAGCTCGATCCGTGCGACCTGGTTGAGCCGAACGAGCGCGCCGTCCGCGCCGTGCTTGACCACGATCTTGCCGAACTGGTCCGCCGTCACGAGCTGACCGGGAACTTGCACGGTTAGCGTCGCCCGCTGATCCGGTGGTGCCGGCGCCTGCCCGATCTTGCCCGCCGGGACGTTGATGTTCTGAGCCCCGACCGCCGCCGTGACGTCGCTCGGCCCGAGGCCGAAGTGCGCGAGCTTCTGCGGATCGATCCAAATTCGCATCGCGTACTTGCGCTCGCCGAAGATCTGAATGGAGCTGACGCCGACAACGCGCAGGATCGGATCCTTGACGTTGCGATCGAGATAGTTGCTGAGCTCGAGCGGCGTGATGCTCTTGTTGGTCGATGTGAACGCGATGCCCATGATGAACGAGCCGGCGGTCTTCGTGATCTGAATGCCCGTCTGCGTGACGGCGGTCGGGAGCTGGCCTTGGGCGTCCTGAACGCGGTTCTGAACGTCGACGGCCGCCGCGTCGATGTCGCGCGACGGCTGGAACGTGACCGTGATCGTGGAGACGCCGTCGTTCGTGCTCGAGGACGACATGTATTGCATGTCCTGAACGCCGTTGATCTGCTCTTCGAGTGGATTCGTCACCGCGGATTCGACCGTCGTCGCGTCGGCGCCGATGTACGTGCTCGTCACCACGACCTGCGGCGGCGCGATCTGCGGATACTCAGCGATCGGCAGGCTCGGAATCGAGACGAGGCCCGCGAGGAAGATCAACGCCGAGATGACGCCCGCGAAGATGGGCCGCTTGACGAAGACGCTGAGCACTACTGGCCGCCTGCCGGCGCCGGCGATGCCGACGCAACCGCGACGGGCGCGCCCGGCTGCAGTGAGCTCGGAATCGACGCGACAACCTGCGTGCCCTCGGCGATTCCGTCGCCGCGAACCTCCGTCATCGCATCGGTCTTCACGCCGGTCTTCACGTTGACGGCTTTGGCCTTGCCGCCCGCGATCGTGTAGACGATGGGGCCGGAGGTACCCGTGCCGACGGCGTCATTGGGAACCGCGAGCACGTGTGCGGCACGCTCCCGAACCGCGGTGACGACGACGAGCATACCACTGCGGAGCACGAGCCCGGGATTGGGCTCGCGCAGCCGGACGCGATACGAGAGCGTGCCGCTCGTCGGGACGGTATTGACGTCGAAGACGTTGCCACGAAACGTGCGGTTCGGAACACTCGGCGTCTGGAACGTCACGCTGCGCCCGACGGGCACGGTCGAGAGATCGACGTCGGGCACGTTTGCGATGACGTAGACGGTCGAGACCTGCGAGAGCTGCAGCAGCGCCTGACTGCTCCCGGCGAACGACCCGGGATCGACGAGGCGGCTCGTGATCTGACCGTCGAAGGGGGCGACGATCGTCGAGAGGCCGATCTGCGCGTCGATCTGCTGTACCGCCGCCTGGCCCGAGACCATCGCGGAGGCGTTCTGATCGATCGTCGCCTGGTCGACGGCGCGCTGCTGCGTATTCGAGAGCGCCGTCTGCAGCGCGGCCTGTGCCGCCGTGACGGCCTGGACGTCGGTCTGCAGCGTCTTCTGCGCCGCGACGAAATTCGCGCGCGCCAGCTGGTAGGCGGTCACCGCGAGATAGCCCTGCTTGACGAGCTGGGCGTCTCCGCGATACGTCGCCTCGTTATTTGTTAGCGAGGCGCGATCGCGAACGACCGAGTTGTTCGCGGCCTGCACATTTTGGCGCGCAGTCGCCACGGCGGAGCTATACTGCTGCGAATTCACCGGTGCCTGAACGCGCGAGCCCTTGAGCCGTGCGGCATCCTGCACCACGGAGGCCTGCGCCGCGGAGCGCTGCGCCTCCAGCGTCGACGTGTCGAGCGCCGCGAGCTCTTGACCCTTGGTCACGAAGTCGCCCTCGTTGACGTCGACGCGAACGACCTTTCCCGATTCGGACGTGCTCAGCGTAGCCTGCAGCACGGGCGTGATTTGGCCATTGAAATGCGCGTACGTCGCAAGCGTCGTCGACCGAACGGGAACGACGTCGACCGCAACGGGCGGATAGCCGCCCGGCGCTTTTTTCCCGCCGCAGGCTGCGAGCGCGACCGAGGCAAGAAGCATACACGCCGCGGCGCGGCAGCTGCGGAAGAGCGCTCGACGCGCTGAAACCACGGTGAAATTGCCTTTCGAGAACGGCTGCCCATATCGGAACACCGTACGTCCGTTGCTTAGCGCTCGAGTGCTTCGGAAAGTTTCAACCTCGTAGCCGTCGGTCGCGGGAAGGACGCGACCGCCGACTCGCGCAAAGGCGCGCAACCGCGGCGGCCTTGCGAGGCGGCCAGTCATCGACGTAGGGAGCGCCCGTGCCGAACCGCCGCCTGACGTTCAGCAAGTTCATCATCGAAGAGGAACAGCGGCGTCGCGCGCATCACGACGGCGAGCTCACCGCACTTCTCAACGATATTCAGACCGCCTGCAAGTTTATCGCCTCCGCGGTCTCTCGCGGCTCGCTCGACGCCGCGACCGGCCGCGAGACCGACGATGCCGACGAGATTCTCGTGCGCGAGACGGAATGGGGCGGCAAGCTCGCGGGCATCCTCTCGGCGACGCGCGGCGAGCCGTACGCGATCCCGAGCGAGTTCGCGCGCGGCAAGTATCTGCTCGTGGTCGAGGCGCTCGATGGCTCGAGCGCACTCGACGTCAACCATGCGGCCGGCACCATCTTCTCCATCCTCGTCGCGCCGCCCGGGCAGTCGTTGGACGCCAACGCATTCATGCAGCCCGGCACCACGCAGATCGCCGCCGGTTTCGCGCTCTATGGCCCGACCGCGGTCATGGTCGTGACGCTCGGCGCCGGAACGCACGGGTTCACGCTCGACCGCGAGATCGGCGCGTACACGCTCACGAACGCGAACATGCAGATCCCCGAGACGACGCGCGAGGTCGCGATCGACTCGTCGAACCGGCGGCACTGGGAAGACCCGGTCCGGCAGTATATTGAGGAGCTGCTCGAGACGCCGAGCGACGGCTCGAGCCGCGGTGAGTTTGTGATGCGCTGGGCCGACTCGACCGTGGCGGAAGTGTACCGCATCCTCGTGCGCGGCGGCGTTTTCATCGATCCGTGCGCGACGAAGGAAGGCTGCACCCAGGGCAACCTGCAGCTGCTCTTCCAAGCCAATCCGATGGCGCTGATCGTCGAGCAGGCCTGCGGTGCAGCCTCCACGGGCCGCGCCCGCATCCTCGACGTGCAGCCGACGGCGATCGCGCAGCGCGTGCCCGTCATTCTCGGCTCGGCGCGCGAGGTCGATCGCCTCGATTCGCTGCACGCGCAGCACGATCGGGGCGAAAGCCTCGCCTTCGCAACGCCGCTGTTTCGCGACCGGTCGCTGTTCCGGTAGATCTCGACCCGACTCAAACCGACCCGCGACCTCGAAAGGGCCACATGTCCGTCAAGTATCCGGTCATCGCCATCACCGGCTCGTCCGGCGCTGGCACGACGACCGTCAAGACGACGTTCCAAGACATCTTCCGTCGCGAGAGCATCACCGCCGTCGTCGTCGAGGGCGACGCGTTCCATCGCTTCGACCGCAACGAGTTCCGCCTCGAGATGGAAGCGCGCGAAAAGGAAGGCCGGGTGCTCAGTCACTTCGGACCCGACGGCAATCTCTTCGAGGAAATCGAGAAGCTCTTCCGCGTCTACGGTGAGACCGGTACGGCGACGATTCGCAAATATCTCCACGACGCCGACGAGGCGAAGCCGTACGATCAGCCGCCGGGGACGTTCACGTCGTACGAGCCGATCCCAGCGCAGACGGACGTGCTGTTCTACGAGGGGCTGCACGGCGGCGTCAAGACCGACACCGTCGACGCGGCGCGCTTCGTCGACCTGCTCATCGGCGTCGTCCCGACGATTAACCTCGAGTGGATCCAAAAGCTTCAGCGCGATAAGATCTCGCGCGGCCACTCGCAGGAGGCCATCGTGGACACGATCCTGCGGCGCATGCCCGATTACGTGAACTACATCTGCCCACAATTTTCCCAGACGCACGTGAACTTCCAACGCGTGCCGATCGTCGACACCTCCAACCCGTTCATCGCGCGCTCGATCCCGACACTCGATGAGAGCATGCTCGTCATCCGCTTCGCGAAGCCCAAGGGCATCGACTTCAGCTACCTGCTCTCGATGCTGCACGACTCATTCATGTCGCGTCCCAACACGATCGTCTGTCCTGGCGGCAAGATGGGCCTCGCGATGCAGCTCATCCTGACGCCGATGATCTGGCAGCTCATGGATCGCAAGAAGCGCGCGATCTGACCGGCACGAGCGCCGCACGGTGAGCGAGCGCTTTTTCCGCTTGCGGGCGCTCGTCACGCCGTAGGTCGAGGTGCATCGGGCTTCTCGGCGTGACGGACGATCATGATTGTGGTCGGCGCAACTCACTCGCGTTCGCACGCGGGGCACGCGCTTCAAGCGCAACAACGTGGTCCCGAGCGATGCGGTGTCCGATCGGTCGACGGCCGATCGGAGGCTCCCGGCAGGCGAGCCCGGGCGGTATCGTCGGTGCCATGAGTCCGTATCTCGCCTCGGTTGCCCTCGTCGTGCTCACCGCGCTTTGCGCCCTACTGCTCGATCGCTACCTCGCCGGCTGCGGGAAGCTGTGAACCCGGAGCTCGTCGTCGGCCTGATCCTCGCGCTCGCCGGTAGCGCCTACGTGACGATCGCGATGCTCGCGCCGGAGAAGTTCTGAGGTGACCGGCTACGGTTGGGCGCAAGCCGTCGTCATCTTCGCGATCGTCGCTGCGCTGACGCCGCTGCTCGGGACGTATCTCTGGCGCGTCTTCTCGGGCGGCCGCACGCCGCTGACGCCGCTGCTGCATCCGATCGAGACGGGCATCTATCGCATCGTACGAATCGACGCGACCGCTGAAATGGACTGGCGGGAGTACGCGATCGCCGTCATCGGTTTCACGTTCGTCGGCATCACCTATCTCTTCGCGTTACTGCTGCTGCAAGGCGCGCTGCCGCTCAATCCGCAGCACTTCCCCGGGCTCGCGCCGACGCTCGCGTGGAATACCGCGGTCTCGTTCGCGACGAACACCAACTGGCAGTTCTACTCCGGCGAGTCGACGATGAGCTATCTCTCGCAGATGGCCGGACTTGCGTGGCACATGTTCGTCGCGGCGGGCGCGGGCATCGCCGTCGCGATCGCGCTGATCCGCGCGCTCGCCGGGAGCGGGCGCACGACGCTCGGAAACTTTTGGGGCGATCTGACGCGCGTGTGCCTCTACGTACTGATGCCGGTCACCTTCGTCGGGGCACTCGTGCTCGTGGGCCTCGGCGTCCCGCAGAACTTCGACGGTTTCACCGCGGCGCATACGCTGCAGGGCGCGACGCAGACGATCCCGCAGGGGCCGATGGCGTCGATGGAAGTCATCAAGGAGTTCGGAACGAACGGCGGCGGCTTCGTCAACGCGAACTCCGCGTCGCCGTGGGAGAATCCGACGCCGCTCTCCGACGCGCTCGAGATGATCCTCATCTTCGCGATCGGCGCGGCGCTCACGTACACGTTCGGTATGGCGGTGAACGATCGCCGTCAAGGCTGGGCGCTCTTTTCTGCGATGACCGTGCTCTTCGCCCTCGGGTTCGCCGGGACGTACGGCGCGGAAGCCGCGGGCAATCCGATTCTGCACCAGCTCGGCGTGCTCGGCGGCAACATGGAGGGCAAGGAGACGCGCTTCGGGATCGCGGGCTCGGCACTCTTCGCGACGATGACGACGGACACGTCCACCGGCGCCGTCAACGCGGCGATGGACTCGTTCACCGCGCTCGGCGGGCTCGTGCCGCTCGTGAACATGCAGCTCGGCGAGCTCATCTTCGGCGGCGTCGGCTCCGGCTTCTACGCCGCGATCGCCTTCGTGGTGCTCGCGGTCTTCATCGCCGGCCTGATGGTCGGCCGCACGCCGGAGTATCTCGGCAAGAAGATCGAGCGCCGCGAGATCCAGTTCGCGATCCTCGCGATCCTCGTCGTACCGGCGTTCTCGCTGATCCCGGCCGGCATCGCCGCGGCTATTCCGCAGGGCACGGCGACGCTCGGCAACGCGGGGCCGCACGGCTTCTCGGAAATCCTCTACGCCTACACGTCGGGCGTCAATAACAACGGCAGCGCGTTCGGAGGGCTCGGCGGGAGCGACTTCTGGAACGTCTCGATGGGCATCGTCATGCTCTTCGGGCGGCTTGCGATCGTCGTGCCGGTGCTCGCCCTCGCGGGCTCGCTCGCTCGCAAGACCCCGGTGCCCGCGACGTCCGGAACGCTCGCGACGAGCTCGCCGACGTTCGTCGTGCTCTTTCTCTCGGTCGTCGTCATCGTCGGCGCGCTGACGTTCTTTCCGGCGGACGCCCTCGGGCCGATCGTCGAGTCGCTACAAGCCCATAACGGAGTGACGTTCTGATGCACGCCCGCTCGCGATCGTCGCTCGATCGCGCGATCCTCGTCCCGGCGCTCGGCTCTGCCGCGCGCAAGCTCGACCCGCGCGTGCAAGCGCGTAATCCCGTGATGTTCGTCGTCGAGGTCGGCGCGCTCGTCGTGCTCGGGTTCGCGGTGCGTGACATCGGTCGCGCGGCGTTCGGCTTCGACGTCGCGATCTCGCTCTGGCTCTGGTTCACCGTCTATTTTGCGAATTTCGCCGAGGCCGTCGCCGAGGGCCGGGGGCGCGCGCAAGCGGACTTCCTGCGCCGCACGAAATCCGACACGTACGCGCGCCGCCTCGGCGAACACGGCGAGGAGCGCGTCGTCGCCCAGGCCCTGCGGCGCGGCGATCGCTTCGTCGTCGAGGCGGGCGAGATCATCGCAACGGACGGCGAGATCGAATCGGGCGCCGCGACCGTCGACGAGTCGGCAATCACGGGCGAATCTGCGCCCGTCGTGCGCGAGGCAGGCGGCGATCGCAGCAGCGTCACGGGCGGCACGCGCGTGCTCTCGGACCGGATCGTCGTCGTGGTCGGCGCCGATCCCGGCAGCTCGTTCCTCGATCGCATGATCGCCCTCGTCGAGGGCGCGAAGCGTCAGAAGACGCCGAACGAGATTGCGCTCTCGATCCTGCTCTCGGGGCTGACGCTGATCTTCATCGTCGCGGTCGCGACGCTCGCACCGTTCGAGATCTATGCGGGCGGCGCGCCGAGCGTCGTCATCCTCATCGCGCTGCTGGTCTGCCTCATCCCGACGACGATCGGCGGCCTGCTCTCGGCGATCGGCATCGCGGGGATGGACCGCGTGCTCGCGCGCAACGTTCTCGCGACGAGCGGCCGCGCGGTCGAAGCCGCGGGCGACGTCGACACGCTGCTGCTCGACAAGACGGGCACGATCACGCTCGGAAATCGCCAGGCCTCCGAGATCCTCGCCGCGCCGGGCGTCTCGGAGCGGGAAGCGCTGCGCGCCGCGCTCGCGGCGTCGTTCGCCGACGAGACGCCCGAGGGCCGCTCGGTCGTCACGTTCGCACTCGACCGGCTCGGCGAAGCGAACGACGGCGCGGCACCCGACGGCCGGACCGTGCCGTTCAGCGCGTACACGCGGATGAGCGGCCTCGATCTCGACGGCGGCCGCGCGCTACGGAAGGGCGCGCCCGCGTCGGTGCGCGCGTGGATCGCCGAGCGCACCGGCAGCCCGCAGGGCGGCGAGCTTGCGGGCGACGTCGAGCGGATCGCGCGCGCGGGCGGCACGCCGCTGCTGCTCGCGGACGAACGGCGCGTGCTCGGCGCGATCTATCTGCGCGACGTCCTCAAGCCCAACATGCGCGAGCGCTTCGACCGACTGCGCGCGATGGGCATCCGGACCGTGATGGTCACGGGCGACAATCCGCTCACCGCGAGCGCGATCGCACGCGAGGCGGGCGTTGACGATTTCCTCGCCGAGGCCACGCCCGAGACGAAGATGTCGCTGATTCTGCGCGAGCAGAAATCGGGCCGGCTCGTCGCGATGACGGGCGACGGCACGAACGACGCGCCCGCGCTCGCGCAAGCCGACGTCGGCGTCGCGATGAATAGCGGCACGCAGGCCGCCAAGGAAGCCGCGAACATGGTCGATCTCGACAGCGATCCGACGAAGCTCATCGAGATCGTCGAGGTCGGGAAGCAGCTGCTCATGACGCGCGGCGCGCTCACGACGTTCTCGATCGCGAACGACGTCGCGAAATACTTCGCGATCCTGCCCGCGCTCTTCGTCGTGATGTATCCGGCGATGGGCGCGCTCAACGTGATGCGTCTCGCGACGCCCCAGTCGGCGATCCTCTCGGCGACGATCTTCAACGCGCTCGTCATCGTCGCGCTCATTCCGCTCGCACTGCGGGGCGTCTCGTACCGGCCGCGCGGCGCCGATGCCGTGCTACGCACGAATCTGCTGATTTACGGTCTTGGCGGCCTCGTCGTTCCGTTCGTCGGGATCAAGCTCATCGACCTCATCCTCGTCGCCCTCCACCTCACGGGAGCTCCCGCATGACCGTCCCTCCTTCGCCCGCCTCGCCGAGCGAGACCGTACGCGCCGGCGTTCCGAACGTAGGGCGCACGCTAGCGACGTCGATGCTCTACACGATCGTCAGCGTCGCGATCTTCGGAATCGTCTTCCCGTTCGTCATCGCGGGGATCGCGGGACTCGTGTTCCCATATCAGGCGCATGGGTCGCTGCTGCGCTCCGGGACGACCGTCGTCGGCTCGGCGCTCGTCGAACAACCGTTCACGAAGCCGCAGTACTTTAGCGGCCGACCGTCTGCCGCCGGCACGAATGGCTTCGACCCGACCGCGACGGGCGGCAGCAACTATGGCCCCACCTCAAAGGCGCTCGTCAAGCGCGTCAAAGCGTCGCTCGCCGACCTCCGCAAGGCGAACCCCGGCGCGGGCGAGCCGCCGCCGGAACTCGTGCTCGCGAGCGCAAGCGGGATCGATCCCGACATCTCGCCCGCCGCCGCCGAGTACCAGGTCCCGCGCGTCGCGCGCGCTCGCGGCATGACCGACGCCGCCGTCGCGGCGGCCGTTCGGGCAGAGACCCGCGGTCGGCCGTTCGGGATCTTCGGCGAGCCGCGCGTGAACGTGCTCGAGCTCAACCGCCGCCTCGACGCGGTGGTAGCATCGAAGTAAGCCCCCGTCCTGCGTTCGAACGTCGCGAGCGCTCGGTTAAGCGGGTCGAGTGAACGTGCCTCCCGAGTCACGAGCCATGGCACTGAGCGCTTGATGCGAATTATTATCCTCGTCGAGCCGCGTGCTGAACGCCTGTGCGATCTGATAATTATCGCTCGTGATGTCGACGATGCGGGTGCGGATGCGCTGGGTTTTCGGATCACGGAGGTCGTCAAACGCTAACGGCATAATCTTGCCGCCCTGATACGAAATTAATGCGCCGCTGCCGCCGCCCAAGAGGTAGCGCACGGCGCCGTAGCCGAGCGCACGTGCGTATTCGATATCGAACGCGACGGGCGGTGCGCAACGCAATTCATAGCCAATGTCTTTCGCGACGATACTCATCGAGACGCCAAACTCTAATAATCGTTTGTTAATCGCATCGGCAAGCATCATGCCGAGCGGCAGATCGGCGAGCAGCACGTTTCCGTACGCGTCGCGCCCGACGCTACCGCTCGTGGCGAGATCGCTCGCGAGCAATTCCGCCATTCCCTCGGCGACGAGCACGACGCCCGAATGGCGCCCCTGCGAGCGACGCTTGAGGATCGAGCCGACGATCGTATCGACGATCTCGGCCATGCGGATCTCGCGGCCGAGATACGATTCGGGTATGAGCGCACGTGTCGCACCCGAGGCCGCGGCGATGCCGAGCGTCAGCGCGCCCGACGACCGACCCATCGTAACCGCGACGTACCAGCGGCTGCCCGTCGTTCGCGCGTCCTCGACGAGCGTCGAGACGATCCCCGCGCCGACCGAGCGCGCCGTCTCGTAGCCGAACGTCGGGATTCCCTCGGGGAGCGGCAGATCGTTGTCGATCGTCTTGGGCACCGCGGCGACCGAGATCTTGCCACGCGTTTCCTCGGAGATCCGGCGCGCGCCCGAGGTCGTGTCATCGCCGCCGATCGTCACGAGGTATTTCACGCCGAGCGCTTCAAGCGTTGTAACGCAATTGGCGAGCGTCTGCTCGTCCTTCGACGGATTCGTGCGCGAGGTGCCGAGCACGGAGCCGCCGCGTCGTTCGATGCCTTCGACGTCGTCGCTGGTCAGTTCGTGGGCATGACTCGGGTCGCCGAGCGCGAGGTATCGGTAGCCCTCTTGCACGCCGATGACGCGCCGGCCATTGCGCTCCGCTTCACGCGTCGCGGCGGCAATCACGCCGTTGATCCCTGGAGCGGGGCCGCCGCCGACGAGGATTGCGAGGGTTTCGGGCATGCTAGTGGGCTCCGTGTTCCGCAAGTAACGTTATGGGACCGATGCGATGAAGGCGTCGTTCGCGACGTACGAGTAGACTCGTCGCGGTCTTCCGGACGGGCTCGTGACGACTGCGACCCGTTGTTCTCGGTGATGACTGTCGCTCAGATACTTGGTCTGATTCGACGTTCTGCGAGCCTGATTCGAAGCTCTCCCGTCGTCCGGTCGAGATGCGCAGCGCCGCTTCTTTCCAGACGAGGATCGCTCCGATTGCGTTCTTGACGTAGAGCCTTGGGAGAGCCGGCTCATCGATCTCGTCGCTGCGCACGGCGGGACTGACGAAACCCGCTTTGTTCACACGTTTGACGAGCGGCCCGCGTGCCGCAGTCGATTCCGGGAAACCGCTGCGAAACGACGATAAAGGAGTTCATGCACAGTGCCATCGCGCTTGGACAATCAACTGCAAAGCAGCGTTCTCGCGCAACGTGAAAACCGTCTCCTCTCCGAGAGAATGCGTGCGGTCAGAGCCGAAGCGAAGCGGTCAGGACGCCAGTAGCGCTTCGCCGGGAATCAGAACCGGAAGCGCAAGCGAAGGGCGTCCGGATCTCGAATGAAGTTCGGCGCGTTAGAACCCGTGACCGTTACGCGTACGTGCTCCCGATCGCGGTCACTCCGCGAACCGAGCGCCAGCCGTTGCGACGGGTCGTCGATGAACTCAAGCGACAAGGGCTGAAGACCCAGATCGGGGCGCGGTGGACTGAAATCTCCGTTCAGCCGCTTTTCCAGCGAGTTCAGACCGAGACGTAAAAGGGGACTCGGTTCGAACGACTATTTGGCAAGCCTTCTCCTCGAAGCGGGGAAGTGGGCCCGCCTTGGCTCCGCTGAGCGAAGATAACTGTACCCGGGGATTCGCCTCAGATCTTTTCTGGCGAAACGAGCCAGAGCAAGTTGTCTGGACGGATCGTCGCGAGAGAATCGCGCGTTCCGCGTTCGGTAAGGTTTTGAATAGCGATGCCAAGCGGCGGTGAGACGTCGCGCAAGAGTCTGCCGCGATCGAGGCCCTGTCGCACGGCGGCAAGTTCCGTCTGCGATGGCAGGAACAAGTATGTGCTTCCCGAGTGCTCGATCGGAGGCGGCACTTCGCCCGAGAAAAGCAAGAGGTTCGTCGATTTGGGAAGGTAGTGCGAAAGCACGAGCGCGTACGGGGCTCGTGAATCGGCATCTGAAGCGACGACGAGTGCGGGCATCGGGTGGCTAGTGATTACGCTCGTTGCGAGCTGCTCATCGACGTGTTCGTTGTCGTCCCACCACACGGGAGCGTGGCGCGCCGACGCGATCGAGAACGCGCCGCACGCGACGAGAAAGGCGAACGTCCCTATCACGATCGCACGATCTCGAGGAGCACCGGCGATGCCTCGTGCAAGCATTAATGTAACGATAATGTCGATGCCGATCCAGGTTGGCATTTGATATCGAGCTACAGCTTGAACATGCGAGCCGCCAATCGCGTCAACGACGACGAGTGGCACGAGGGCGCAGAATGATAGACCAATAGCCAAGAGAGCGGGCAGCATGTCGTAGCTGCGGCGAATAAAGCCGAAGAAGGCGATCACTATGATCGCGAAGACCGGCGCGAGCAAGACGCCAAGCGACGTCCGGGCGAACTCGGCGTCGAAGAAAACGGCGCCTAGGTTGAAGATCCATTTCGTTGCGTACGCTCTTGCCGTGTAGCCACCGTGCAGCCACGCGAGGTCGCCGGCATGCCCGCGGCTTGCGAGCAGACTCTCTGCAAACCACGGTGCGAAAGCTACGAAGGCGGCCGCAGTCGTCGCAAGCCACGGGATGACGGCTCGAAGGCCATCGCGTCGTGCCGCGCCGGCAACCACGACAGCGTGGCCGAGCAAGACCGTCAGAAAAATGGGTGATACGTAGAGCCCAATCACCAGGGCTATACCGTAGCTCGACCAACGCCAAATGCCACCGGTTCGTTGTGAGAGCAGGAGCAACCAGGATGAGAGCAATGTAGCGTCTGCAATCGCTACGTACTCGCGTATCTGCTGCGCGAAATGTATCTCGATCGGCGAGAGTGCGACGAGCGCGGCAAGCAGTGGCCCTCCTCCGGGTGAAAGCTCGCGCCCGAGAGCGAACGCGAGGGCGACCCCGAGAAGTCCGAGCAGCGCCGGCAGCACCCGCATTGCCGGAGTGCCGTCCCCGACGAAGCCGGCCCAAATGCGAGCCGCACCATAGAAGACAGGCCCGCGTTGAGGCTCTTCGCGAAGCGAGGCAAAGGTTGCGCCGAGACCGAGATGGGGCGACAGTTTATTGAGCGCGAGAAACGTCGCAACTGGTTTTACGCGGCCATCGAAGGCACCATACAGACCGGCCTCGGTATGTCCAGTGATCCGTAGCATCGAAAATGCCTCGTCCTGCCACAGGAGCCGCGAACCGAGATGATCGAAACGCGCAGCGCAACCGAGGATAATCGCAAACGCTGCAATCAAGAAAACGAGTGAACGCATCGTCGATTGAGCGGACGTCCGCTGCTTGGGTTCAAACAAGCCCGTTATCTCCATATCGTACGAGTCGAGTTACTCCTCCCTTTGATTCGGCAGGCATTCGGCGTGCTTGAGCACATGGGGGTTCGAACGTATCGGGCCGTCGAGTCGGTCTCAAAGGTTCTCGACGGCCCTTCGCCTACGCGTGAGCTGCATACGATCATCATCGTACGCACCGTATTGAGCGCTTACGAACGGAGTTGTCGATCGTTATGGACTGCGACGACGTGTTGACGTTTCGTCGATACGTCGGGATCCATGCGAAAGGTAAGATACTCGCTATATCGCTCATGGTCTTTCCTTAGTCACACAAACCGTCTTTGTTGCCGTTAGCACACCAGACCAACGGTGGCTGCGTTATCGTGATCGGGAAAACATAGTCCGTTGTGTTGCTCACGGATATGCCGACTACTCCAGCAAGCGTCTTCCTGGGATCCGTTTCTCCAAAAGCCGCGTATGCTTGAGCGCCTTGCCACCGTAGCGAGGCGGTCGGAAGCGGCAATGAACAGATACTTCGGCCGCTGCCTCAACGGCAGTTCTTCTAGCGCCGCGAGCATCTTCAGAAGACTGGACGCCTCTTTAGCGTTTTTGCCGACGCGCGCTCTTCGTGCGGGACGAGCTCCAGGTTCTTGCTTGCGGCGAACTCGCGTGGTCGTTGGAGCTGCGCCTCTAGCGAGTCCTCCTGTTCATCCTTTCGAGCGGAGACCCGGCAGTGCGCCCAGACGGAAGCCATGCGGCTACGTTCGTTAGTTCGTACGAAAACTTTCTGCGATCATGCCGGAGGAGCGACGGAAGCCAGTGCGGGCGCGAGGACGATGAGCTCGCGAGCACCTGCGCGCACGAGCCGGTTCGCAAACGAGCGCCTGCCGAAGAGCGACCGCGCGCTACGTGGCGACTCGACGGCGAGTGCGTCGCCGGGCTGCGCGATCGCGGCGAGCCGGATGGCCGCGTCGTCGGCTCGGTCGTACAGGAACGCTGCGCGCTGCGCGCGTGCGGCGCGCGCGAACTCGGCGAGCAACGCCGGCTCGGCGCTCGCGCGTCCGACGTGCACGACGCGCAACTCGGCGCCGAGCCGCACTGCCATCCGTCCGGCGCGCGGCACGAGCGCGAGGTCGCGCTCGCGCGCCGCGATCCCGAGTACGATCCGGTCGAAGGGCCGCATGCGTCGCTCGCTCGCTCGCGCGTGCCGGATCTCGCGCACGGCGAGCTCGCGCAGCGCGCGCAGGTTCTCAACGCGAAAGAAATTCTCGAGCGCCGACTCGATCCGCTCGGCGGGATAGATCTTCCCCTCGCGCAAGCGCGCGCGCAGCACCTCGGGCGCGACGTCGATGAAGATCAGTTCGTCGGCGCGTTCGAGGATCGCGTCGGGCAGCGTCTCGCGGACGCGCGTGCCGGTGAGCCGCTCGACGACGTCGCCGAGTCCCGCGAGATGCTGGACGTTGAGCGTCGTGATGACCGAGATCCCGCCGCGCAGGAGAGCGAAGACGTCGTCGTAGCGTTTCCGGTACGCGCTGCCTGGCGCGTTGCTGTGCGCGAGCTCGTCGACGAGCGCGACGCGCGGTCGCCGCGCGAGCACCGCCTCGATGTCGGGCTCGCCCGCACGTGTGCGCGCGATGGTCTCGAGTCCGGCGAGCTTCGCGGCCGTCTCGAGCCGGCCGTGCGTTTCGACGAATGCCGCGACGACGTCGACGCCGCTCTCGCGCAGCTGCTCGGCGCGGTCGAGCATTGCGTACGTCTTCCCGCAGCCCGCGGTCGCGCCGAGATAGATCGTGAGCTCGCCGCGGCCCGGCGCTCGACCGCCCGGCCACGCGGGCTCGCGAACGAGCTGCTCGCCGAACGTTCCGCGCACCGGCGCTCGCTCGGGATCGGCGACATAGAGATCGCGATCGACCGGCCGCGCGAGCAGCGGCACGACGATCGCAGCCGTCGCCGGCACGACGACGAGCGTCGCAGAGACGGCACCCAGCCGGCCGCGCTCGAGTCCGGCGGGAAGGGGGACCGCGGAGACGCCCGCATCGAGCGTCGCCTCGGCGTAGGCGGCCACATCCACGGCGCCGACGGCCGTCGTCTCGACGATGAGATCGAGTCCCTCCGCGAACGCCGTCACCCGGCGCAGATAGCGCTCGGGGTCGAATCCCGGCGTGACGATCGCAAGCGCGGTCGAGACGCGCGCGGGCGCGATCGTCGGCACGGTGAGCTCGTCGACCGTTCGTAAGAGGAGTTCGCGCAAGAGCTCGAGGCGCTGCGGCTTCGCGCTACCGGCGAGCGCGCGATCGACGTCGTTCGGATGCACGATGCGGCCGAGCCGCAACCGCGCGTCGAGCACCTCCGGCGACACGTCGAGGGCGACGACGACGTCCGCGGCGCGCAGGAACGACGTCGGCACGATCTCGCGGATCGGACGCTCGACGATGCGTTCGGCGACGGGCGCGACGCTCGCGAGATGCTGCACGTTGAACGCGCCGAGCACGGAGAAATCGGCGGCACGCAGCGCGAGCGCGTCGCCCCATCGCGCGACGCTCGGGGCGCCGGGCGGATTGGTGTGCGCGAGCTCGTCGAGCACGATCGTCTCGAAGTCGCTCGCGAGCGCGGCGCCGAGATCGAAATCGAGTCGGCCGTCGTACTCGCGCGGCGCGATACGCGGCAAGCGCGCGGCGAGCTCGTCGAGCCCCGGCCGACCCTTCGTCTCGATCCAACCGATCGCCACGCGCCGGCCCGCCCGTTGCTGCTCGAGCCCCTCCATCAGCAAGCGATGCGTCTTACCGGCGCCGGGCGCCCCGCCGAGATAGACGACGAGCTGCGGCCCGAGGCCGAGCTCGCGCAGGATCGCCGTGGCGTCGGGCCGTTCCACGCGTGACGGTTTCGCCGCAGGGCGCCATCGCCCAGCCCGTCAAAGCGCACCGATGTGAATCGCAGGACGGCGTTCGCCGCATCGGCCGCGCTCGTGGCCGTCTTCGTCCTCGACGTCCTGACGCCGCAGACCCTCGTCGTCGCGATCCTCGCGACGATTCCGATCGCGATCGTCGCGGCGACCGGTTCGCGCCGCGCGACGCTCGCAATCGGCATCGGCGCGCTCGTGACCGACGCGGTTGCCGCCGTCGTCAATGCCGAAACGGCAGGGCATTGGGATACGATCGGCTTGCTCGACCGCGGGCTCTCGGCGCTCGCGATCATGCTCGTCGGCGTCGCCGGCACGCTCGCCGCCGAACGCGCCCGGCAGCTCGACAAGGTCGAGGCGCAGGAACGCCGCGCGCGGCGCGAGGCCGCGCTCGCGGTCGGGATCGACCGCATCCGGGCATCGCTCTCGACGGGGCTCGTGGCACGCGCGATCGTTCGGGAAGCCGTCGGCGCCATCGACGTCGAGGCGGCGCGCTGGTATCCGGTAGCCGTCGGCGACGAGGCGCTCGCTTTTCGCCGCGGCGACGCCGAGCCGACGATCGATGCGAGCGCGAACGCGCCGGAGGTCGTCTCGCTCGTCCGTCGCCTCCTCGACGGCGGCACGCTCGTGCTGCGCTCGGACGATCCCGTCGGATCGCTCGTCCTGGAACGCCTCGACGCGCGCGTCGCCCTCGCCGTTCCCATCGGCGAGCGCGATCGCGCGTACGGCATCCTCGTGCTCGCGCCGGCGGGCGACGACGACGGCCGGCTTGGCCTCGCCCGCACCTTCGCACGCGCGAGTGCGGCGGCGCTCGCCCAGGCGCGGCTCTTCGCGCAGCTCGCCGATCGGAATGACGAGCTCGCCGAGCGCGGCGCCGTGATTCGCGATCTCGTCTACGCGCTCTCGCACGACCTGCGTACGCCGCTCGTCGCGCTCGGGATGACGCTGCGCCAAGCCGATGCCGGAACGTACGGTGATTTACCACCGGCGTATCGCGAGATCGTGCGCGGCAGCGTCATCGCCGTCGACGATCTCGGCAGGCTCGCCGAGACGCTGCTCGGCGTCGCGCGCTTCGAATCGGGCGATCGCGCGCCCGAGCGCGATCACCTCGACGCGCTCGCGATCGCGCGGCGCGTCACGGCCGATCTCACCGCGATCGCGAGCGCGAGCGGCGTGACGCTGTGCGTGACGGGTGAGAGCGTCGCGCCGATCTTCGCCGATCGCGGCGACGTACAACGCGCGATGACCAATCTCGTCGCGAACGCCCTGCAGCACACGCCGGCGGGCGGCACCGTGCGCGTCGACGTGCGCGCGGGCGATCGCGACGTCGAGATCGCGGTCGTCGACGACGGCTTCGGCGTTGCCGAAGCGCGCCGCGGCACGCTCTTCGAGCGCTTTGCGGGCGCGGCCAGCCGCGCCGGCGGCGGGACGGGGCTCGGCCTCTATCTCGTACGCCGTGTCGCAGAAGAAAACGGCGGGTCCGTGCGGTACGCGCCGTGCCCGGAGCGCGGCTCGCGCTTCACGCTCGCCTTCCCGCGCGAGCGCACGTGAGCGTCCGCGTCGTCCTCGTCGAGGATCACGCGCTCGTGCGTGCGGGCTTGCGTGCCGCGCTCGCCACGGCCGGCTGCGACGTCGTCGGCGAGGCCGCGGACGGCGAGACGGGTGCCGCGCTCGTCGCGCGCGAGCGGCCCGACGTCGCCGTCGTCGACCTCGGCCTTCCGGGCCGGGACGGCATCTGGCTCACGCGCGAGATCCGGCGCGCCGACACGGCGCGCGTCGTCGTGCTCACCGCGCACGAGCTCGAAGCCGAGGTGCTCGCCGCGCTCGCGGCGGGCGCCGACGGCTATTGCGTCAAGAGCTCCGACCCCGCGCTGCTCGTCGACGCAATCCGCACGGTCGCCGCGGGCGGCGCGGCCTTCGATCCACGCGTCGCGCACGTCGTGCTGCGCCGCTTCTCACCCGCTGCCGTCGATGCGAGCGATTCGCCGCTGACACCACGCGAAACCGAGGTGCTGCGGCTCGTCGCCGACGGCATCGGCAACGCGGAGATCGCCGAGCGGCTCTTCATCGGTCTCGGCACAGTGAAGGCGCACGTGCGCGACATCCTCGAGAAGCTCGCCGCGAGCGATCGTGCGCACGCGGCCGTCGTCGCCTTTCGACGCGGCATCATCTCGTAACGCCGTCGGCGAGCTCCAGCAGGGTCGCAGAATGCGCTTCCTGTCAGCGCGTCACTCGAGCGGCCGGAGCCCCGCGTACGCGCCCTCGTGATAGATGAGCGGCTCACCGGGAGCCGTCGCCCCGGCGATGACGCGGCCGACGAAGAGCGTGTGCGTTTCGACCTCGATGCGCTGCGAGATGCGACACTCGAGATAGGCGGATGCGCCATCGATGATCGGCGCACCGGTGACGCCGTGCGCGAACGGAACGCCATCGAACTGATCGTCGAGCTTCCCGGAGAATCGCTTCGCGATCGCCGCCTGACCGGCTTCCAGGATGTTCACTGCGAAGATACCGCTGCGATCGATGAGCGGATGGCTCCGGGCGGAACGGTTAATAACGATCAAAATCGTCGGCGGATCAGCGCAGACGCTGGTGAATGCCGTCGCCGTCATCCCGTGGACGGCAGCATCGTGATTGGTCGTAATAATCGTGACGCTGGCCGCTTGGCGGCGCATGACGGCACGAAACGTATCGCGCTCGATCGTGGCATCGGAGGTCGGCTCGATCATTGGCTCGCTCCCTGCTGCGGCGTTGGAGATGGAATCGAAGCGGGGGTCACCGGTCCGCCAGGTCCGCCCGTCGTTCGCTGCTGGGCCGGCCGGGGCGCGCGCCCACGCACTCCGGATACGATATTGTTGAAGTCGACGGCCCAGACGTCGTACCACCAAGGGAACGGCTCGTTCTCGAAGTCGTTGAGCGCGCCCCAGATAACGTTCCCGCAAGGTGAACACCCGTCGGACCGCCGACCGGGACGATCGCGCTCGCGAATTGCTGGGTCGTGAGAATGCGCCGGCCGTTCGGCACTGCCAAGCCGGCGGGCAGCGCCGCGAGGGAATCGGGGCTGAGGTCCTGATGCGTCGCGTTGAGCGTGATGCCGCCGACAATGCGGTCCCGGCGAGCTCGCGTACCGGATGCGTCGCGTAGCTGATGCTCGCGTACCCCGTATGCCATTCGAACGAGTCCGCCCGACAGCACCTACAACACCGTTCCGCGAAGCCGCCTTCGAGCGTGAGCCCATGCGTCGCGTCGTCGCCACGATAGAGGCGGACGAGGTCGCGGCCGCCGCCCGGAAAGATCCGGCCGAACGCCGGCGATGCTGACGACGGACATGGCCGATGACGGGTACGGTGGTCGTACCGTTGATCTCCGTCGCGCCGTTGGTCGGCGGCGGCGACTTCGGACCGCCATGCACGTCGATGCCGTCGCTCGCAGTCGTGAAGCTGCTCGTCGGTACGATGCGATGATTGGCGGATGGCCGCTCCCTCGCGCGACGCCGGGAACTGCAACGTCCATAACGAGCAAGACGGCGATGAAGACCGCGGCTGCAGAAAAGCATTTAACCTTTCAAAAGCTGGAACCTTCGCAAACGTACTGCGGCGAGTGAACCGATGTCAAGAAGCTTCAGGAACCCTTGTGTTTCGCTTTGATCCATAGTCGCTGCTTTTTTTTGGAGATGTTTAGTTGGTGACTGTAGCTTCGAGATACACTTGGTCCGAATGGTAGACGAACGACTCTCGGTGCTCGGTATCGACGGATCGCCCGGCCCAACCGGCAAGACGTACGCCGCGATCGAAGCGATCCTCCTCGCATGTTCGCAACGGGGCGCCGTGACGTCGATCGTTCGCCTCCAGGCGGTCGAAGATTACGGCGACGTGATCGGACACATGGATCGTGCTGATGCGATCGTCTTCGGAGCTCCCGTCTACCGAGGATCGTTCGCATGGCCGCTCAAGGTTCTGCTCGATCAGACGACGCGCGATCGTCATGACGACGGCCCGGCCGTGCTCCGAGGCAAAGCCGTGGCGATCGTTCTGACCAGCGGGAGCGCGCATCACTTCCTCGCCGTCAACGACCTGCGCAACGTGCTCGCCGGCTTTTTCGCAGCGCACGTCGTTCCACCGGGACTCGCGATTCCAGCCGATGCATTCGACGCGATGCGTCATTTGAACGAGCGCTTCTCGAACTTGGCGCAGATGCAGGGTGCGGCGCTCGTCGAGCTGGCGGGCGTGCTTCGCGCCTCCGCTACGCTTCGAACCTTGGAGCCGCAGATCTAGCTGAAAGGAACCCACGCCATGGGACTCATCGCCCTGCTCATGACGGGCGCCGTTCTTCTGATGAACGGTATTGTCTCTGGGTGGTTCCCGTCACGGTCGTGCTCGCCATCGCGAACGTGACGATCTTCGCCGACCCGCGCTTTGCGATCGTCTGGCTCAACTACGGGATGCTCTGGGGTCTCTTCTGGGCCGTCCTCGCACTCGGCCGGGTCAACCTCGCGCGGTTTACCGGCTGGACGGCGGTTTTCTTGGCCGTCTGGGGCGTGACGGCACCGGCCGTGCTGTTGCTCGTCGGGCTCTGGACGACGATTCCCGTCTGGGCGTTCATCGCCCTCACGATCGCGGCGGAGCTGCTCGCGTTCGTCCTCGCGCGAAGCGAGCCCGCGATGCGGGAGCGCGAGGCGGTCCGCGTTTAGCTGCGACGGTGTGGGCGCGCTTCAGCGCGTCGCACGCACGGACTCCTGCGACGGAAAGAAGCCCTTCGCGTTCGCCATCTTCACCTTCGGCAACGACGCGGCGTCGATGATCTCGCCGTGCGCAATGGCGTCGTTTCTCGCGAGGATGTACGCGGTCAGCGAGTACACCTCGTCGCTCGTCAACGAGCCCGGCGCATACAACGGCATCGCGCGCCGGATGTAGTCGAACACTCCCGTCGCATATGGCCAGTAACTGCCGACGGTCTTGATCGGCTTCTTTGCGGTGAGCGTTCCGAAACCGCCGACGAGCCGGGGATACGCGCCGCGCCCGGGTACTTTCATGCCGAGCGCAGCCGCGCCGTGACATGCCGCGCATTTCTCCGAGAAGATCTTCGCACCGATCGCCGCCGTTCCGGAGCCGGCCGGCAGCCCGTCGCCGTTCGGCGTGACGTCCGTATGCCAGCCGGTGACCTCGCGATCCGATGCCGGCGCGCCGATCGTCGAGAGCGAACCCGGCGTCGCGGCTGCAGCGGCGGCGGTCGCGACCGATACGACCAGTCCGATGACGACGATCGAGTTACGCAAAGACATTCGTGACCTCTCCATTCTCGGCGATCGCCCAAGATTGAATGGCGTTGTAGTGATAGACGGAGTTGGAGCCTCGCTCGGCGATCAGCTTGCCACGCGTCGGCTGGACGTGCCCGTATTCATCGGTGCTGCGGCTCTGCACGATCACGGGCTCACCGTCCCACGCCCAATCGTAGCGAAAGCGCGTCAAGCATCGCGACATGATCGGCCCCTGCAGCGCAGCGGCGCGCCACGTGCGCCCGCCGTCGACGGAGACGTCGACGCGTTTGATGCGGCCGTTTCCAGACCAGGCGAGCCCCGTGATCTGACAGTAGCCCGGCTCGCGCAGCGTCTGACTCGCCGACGGAAACGTGATCACGGATTTCACGTCCATGATGAAGTTGAACTGGCGCGCGCGGCCGGAGGGATACAGCTCCGTGTAGTACGCCGTCTCCTCGTACGTTTCGAATGGCCGCTTTCCCAGCGTTAGTCGCCGCAGCCACTTGATGCTCATGTTCCCCTCATAGCCCGGGAGCAGGAGTCGGAGCGGATAGCCCTGCGACGGCCGCAGCATCTCGCCGTTCTGCGCGAACGCGAGCAAGGCGTCGTCCCGAAGCTTTGAGACAGGAATGCTTCGATCCATCGCGGCAGCGTCGGCACCCTCGGCGAGTGCCCACGTCGCCTTGGGATCGACGCCCACGCGATCGAGTATTTCGCGTACTGGCACGCCCGTCCACTCCGCGCAGCTCAGGAGACCGTGCGTGTGCTGCACGTCTTTTCCGGTCGGCTTCTTCCACTCCGTGAGCGTATTTCCGGAACACTCGATGAAATGGGTTCGCGAGACCGTCGGAAAGCGCATGAGGTCGGCCATCGTCAAAACGATCGGCTTGGAGACGAGTCCATCGACGAGGAGGCGATGCTGAGACGGATCGATCTCGGTCGTGCCCGCATGCGAGCGTTCGTAGTGCAGGCCGTTGGGTGTGATGATTCCGTACAGGTGCTGCAGCGGCGTGAAGTTCCAGGACGAGAGCTCGGTCGGCGTGAGATCCGTCGTGACGCGGACGACGTCGTGTTGAAACGGTGATGGCGTACCGTAGCCCTTGAGCAGCTCACCCTGCTTGTTCATCCACGGCGGCCGGTTCGGCGGCAGATCGGCGGCGATCGGCTCGCGCTCGATCCAACCGCCGCGATCGTCGAGCCGAGGCTCAGCGCTCGCCGCTCGCGAGCCGACCGCAGCGGCCGTCGTCAGCGCGGAGGCAATTGCGCCGATCGCCGCGCGGCGCGTTCGACGCGGACGTCCGATCGGCGTCGTCGATGAGTCTCGTTCATCACCCATAGTCGCAGTGTATACGCGCTTTTCGAGCGAGCGTCCAGCACCGCGACAACGCCGAATCGATGATCGCGCTTCTCCCTAAAGAAACGCATCGTGAATCTTTAGGTTCGGTCATGAAACGTGCCAGGACTCTCGACAGACCGCTCGCATCTCAAAGCGAGCGATGAACGCATGACGAATCGAACCGAGAACGTCCCGCGGATGGCGCAGACGATGAGCCGCTGGCAAGCGCTCGGACTCATCGCGCTCGCCGAGCTCCTCGTCCTGAGCGTCTGGTTCAGCGCGTCGGCGGTGGCACCCACGCTCGCGAAAGACTGGAAACTCGATGCCGGTCAGGTCGCGGCGCTCACGTCGAGCGTGCAGATCGGCTTCGTCGTCGGTGCACTGGTCAGCAGCTTCTCGGCGTTACCCGATCGATTCTCGCCACGGCGTGTCTTCACCATCTCGAGCGTCGCCGCCGCCGTCATGACCGCGGCATTCGCGTCGCAGCGAGACATCTCGGTCGGGATCGCCCTCCGATTCGGCACGGGCGTCGTGCTCGCGGGCGTCTATCCCGTGGCCGTGAAGCTCTTGGCAGATTGGTTTCCGACACGCCGCGGCGTTGCGGTCGGCGTGCTGATCGCGGCGCTCACGCTCGGGTCGGCATTACCGCACCTCTTCGTTTCGTTCGCCGCCGTAGCATGGCAGAGCGTCATGTATCTCAGCGCCGGTTTCGCCGTTGTCGGCGCGCTCGTCGTCGCATTCGTGCTGACCGACGCGCCGGCGCGCGGCGGGACGGGCACTGCGGGGCTCTCGTGGCGCGCGCTGCGACAGGTCGTCTTCGACCGGCCGGTCATGCTCGCCAACGCCGGCTACGCCGGACACATGTGGGAGCTCTACGCGATGTGGACGTGGTTTCCCGTGTTCCTCGCGCACAGCGCCGTCGCACGGACGGCCGGTGCCGCCTGGCTCGTGCCGATCGTCGCCTTCGGTGCGATCGGACTAGCGGGTGCGCTCGGCTGCATGCTCGCGGGAATCTACGCCGACCGCTTGGGCCGGACGACCGTGACGTCATGGGCGATGGCCATCAGCGGCTGCTGCTGCCTCGCGATCGGGGCGGTCTACAACGTCTCGCCCGTTCTCATCATCATCGTGGGCGCGATCTGGGGAGCAACGATCGTCGCCGATTCGGCACAGTTCTCGGCCGCGGTGACCGAGCTCGCCGAGCCGCGGCTCGTCGGGACCGCGCTCACGTTTCAGATGGCTGCCGGCTTCACGATTACCTTTCTCAGCATCAATCTGCTCGGCTACGTCGCCGCTCATGACGGCTGGCAATGGGCATTCACGCTACTCGCTCCCGGGCCGCTCATCGGGATCATCGCGATGCAGCTGCTGAGGCACGATCCGCGCTCACTCGAGATGGCCGGCGGCAATCGTTGACGCAATTCGGGCACGACCTAAACATCCACTAACGACGAGAGGTATCGATGGCGACCGCTATTAAGGGCGAATCATGAAACGCCGAATGATTCTCAACGCTTTCGATATGACGTGCGTGAGCCATCAGGCTGCAGGCACGTGGCGGCATCCCGACAGCCACGCGTACAAATATAAGGATCTCGACTACTGGACGGATCTTGCGAAACTCCTCGAGCGAGGTCGCTTCGACTCCTTATTCATCGCAGACGTGGTCGGCGTCTACGACGTGTATCGCGGCTCGGTCGAAGTATCGCTCACCGATGCCGATCAGGTGCCGGTGAACGATCCGTTCTGTCAGATCGCGGGCATGGCCGCCGTCACCGAACACCTTGGCTTCGGCGTGACCTGCGCGCTGACGTACGAGCAGCCGTATCTGCTCGCTCGGAAGTTCAGCACGCTCGACCACCTGACGAAGGGCCGGATCGCCTGGAACGTCGTCACGTCGTATCTCAACAGCGCATCGGTCAATCTCGGCATGAAGCAGCAGATGTCGCACGACGAGCGTTACGATCTCGCCGACGAGTTCTGCGACGTGACGTACAAGCTCTGGGAAGGCTCGTGGGAGGACGGCGCCGTCTTGCGCGACCGCGAGCGCGGCGTGTTCACGGACGCGACGAAAGTGCATCCGATCAATCATGCCGGCAAATACTTTACGGTCCCCGGCATCCATCTCTCCGAGCCATCTCCGCAGCGAACGCCCGTCATCTTCCAGGCCGGCGCATCTGGCCGCGGCCGGGAATTCGCCGCGCAGCACGCCGAAGGAATCTTCATCGCTCCGGCTACCGTCGAACAGGCGCGCGGCGTCACGGACGATATGCGCGACCGCGCGGAAAAGAGCGGGCGGCGGCGAGACTCGATCAAGATATTCGCACTGCTCACGGTGATCACGGCCGAGACCGACGAGGCCGCGCAGCGGAAATACGACGATTACTTGCGCTTCAGCAGCGGCGAGGGCATGCTCTCGTTTTACGGCGGCTGGACCGGCGTCGACTTCTCGAATTACGATCCCGATCAGCCGCTCGAAGCGATCGACAACGACAGCATCCGCTCCGTCCTCGAGCTGCTCTCGAAGGCCGATCCGAATCGGAAGTGGACACCTCGCGACATCATCGAGCGCCGCAGCATCGGCGGGCTCGGTCCGGTCTTCGTCGGCGGCGTGCAGACCGTCGCAGACGAACTCGAGCGCTGGGTCGACGACGGCGGCGTCGACGGCTTCAATCTCGCCTACGCGATCACGCCCGGCACGTTCGAGGACTTCATCGACCTCGTCGTTCCCGAGTTGCAGAAGCGCGGTCGCGTCCAAACCGAATACCACGGCAAGACCCTGCGCGAGGGCCTGCTCGGATCGGACAGCCCGTACGTCGAAGATTCGCACCCGGCAGCCAAGTACCGCGGCGGCTTCGCGGGGAAGCCGTCGTCGGCGGACAAGACCACGCCGTCGCCCTTCACCGAACTGAGCGTTCGCACGTAAGCTCGAGTTTGCACGTCGCACCGGCACGGGCCGCACGCCGGTGCGACGACGCGAGCGACCGACGGGAACCAGCAATGTCGTATGCCTCGCCCTCCGCTCTCGAATGTCTGGCTCGAACGCTCGCCGAATCGTGCGGAGCCAGCGGCGCCGGCTTTTTCGACGTCGGATCGTCACACCGCTTCGGCTCGTGGCGCCGCTCGCATTGCAACGATGCGAACGCCGTGAAATACGAGCTCGGCAGCAGATTCGACGCGTACGTCTATGACGGTCGGCGCCCGGCCTCGCCCGATGTTTTGAAGGTGACCGAGCTCGCGCTACAAGCCCTCGTCGAATGCGACGGCTTACGTCGCGACGTTCGGAAGTTCTTACGCCAAGCCCAGATCAGTCACGAGATCGGACGCGAGATATCGAGCCTCGCGGATCTCGAGCAGATCTTCCATCTCGTCGCGGCCCGGTCGCGCGAACTTTTCCACTGCGATGTCGCCGGCGTCGCGATCGCCGACGCGAGCGACGGTGGAGTCGCATGGCAGGCCGTCGACGGCTCGCAACGGACTTCCCGTGTGACGACCGTCGCCGAGCCTCGCGAGCGAGTCGTCATGCGCGTCATCGACACGCGACGGCTCGTCATCATCGACGACGTCGGCACCGAGCTCACCGAGGAAACGGACACGCTCCTCTCGGCGGAGGGCCTTCGCGCCATCCTCGCCGTTCCGCTTCGCGTCAAGCGGGGCCTCAACGGGTGCCTGCTGGTCGGCTTTCGAGCACCCCGCCGCTTCTCCGATGAGGAGGTCGAGACGTTCAAGAACTTCGCAGCTCAGGTCGTCATCGCGATCGAGAACGCCGAGCTCTACGAGCGTACGCGACGCGAGCGCGCGCTCATGCACTCGATCGTCGAGAGCATCGACGAAGGGCTGCTTCTGATCGATACCGAGGGCCGCGTCGCTCACCTCAACCGGCGCGCCGAAGAGCTCTTCGACATTCGGGGCAGCACGCTGATCGGGCGATCGATCGAGAACGCGCTCGAGCCGCTCTGCCGCGTTTCCACCGAGCCCCTCGAGCTCCGGCGCCTGATGCTGCACCTGCTGAGTGCCGAGCAGCGCTTTCCAACGGCGGAGTTTAACCTCGGCTCGACGCCGATCGTCGAGTTGCGGCTGACGTCGTTTCAGGTCTTCAATGCCGGCGGGACGGCGATCGGACGTGGGCTCTTGTTCCGTGACATCACCTTCGAGCGACACGTCGACGCCCTCAAGACCGACGTCATCGCGATCGTCTCCCACGAACTGCGGTCGCCGTTGGCATCGATCCGCGGCTGCTCCACCGCGCTGCTCGAAGAATCCGGGGGGCGCGACGCCGCGCTTCAGCGCTCGTATCTCGAGCTCATCGATCGCGAGAGCGCACGACTCACCGAACTGCTCTCGAATCTCGCGGATGCGTCGCTGATCGATGCCGGCGTCTTTCAGATCGATCCGCAGGCGTCGGACCCGATCTCGCTCGCGCATCGCGTTGCGGCGCGCAAGAACCGCACGATCACGATCGGCTCGACCGCGCTCGCGCGAGCGCTCCTCTTCGATCATCACCGGATCGAGCAAGTGCTCGACAATCTGCTCGATAACGCGATGAAGTATTCGCCGGAGGACACGCCCATCGACGTCTCGTTCGAAGACTTCGGCCATGAGGTCGTCTTCACGGTCTCCGATCACGGCGACGGCATCCCGCTCGAGCTGCAGCGGCACGTATTCGAGCGTTTCTATCGCATCGACGGCTTGCGGCGCAAGGGCGACGGAAGCGGGCTCGGACTCTTCATCTGCCGGGGCATCGTCGCTGCGCACGGCGGCCGGATTTGGCTCGAAGCACGCGAGACCCGCGGGACGTCGGTGAGCTTCGCGCTGCCGCGGGCGACCGCGCTCGTATGAAGATCCTCGTCGTCGACGACGAGCCCTCGATCGCCACGTTCGTCGCTTCGGAGCTCAAGGTTGCCGGCTACGAGCCCGTCCTCGCCGACGACGGGCTCAAGGCGATGAAGCTCGTGGAAGAATGTCTTCCTCACCTCATCATCCTCGACGTCATGCTGCCGGGCCGCAACGGCTTCTCGGTGTGCCAGGCGATTCGAAAGGTCTCGCAAGTCCCGATCATCATGCTCTCGGCGCGCCGCGACGAGCGAGACAAGATCAAGGCGCTCGAACTCGGCGCCGACGACTACATGACGAAGCCGTTCGGCATCGGCGAGCTGTTGGCTCGCATCAAAGCAGCGATCCGACGATCGTATTGCAACGACGTGGCGATCGGCTCGGACCGCTTCGTCTCCGAGCGCCTGATCGTCGATTACTCGTCGCGCCGGATCTTCGTCGACGGCCTCCCGCTCAAGCTCACGGCGACCGAGTTCAAGCTGCTCTGCATACTCGTGCGTCAGCCCGGCAAGACGATAGTGCATGACACGATTCTATCGTCGGTCTGGGGGCCGCAGTACGCGGGTCAAGTGGAATATCTTTGGGTCTACGTCGGCCGCCTCCGCAAGAAGATCGAGCGTGATCCCGAGCATCCGACGATGCTGCACTCGGTCCAGGGCGTCGGTTACCGCTTCGACATCGAACCCGGCGGCAACGCAGTCGACGCACGAGCGTAAGCCCGCCCTCGCGATCGAGCCTCGCGCCGAAGACGCTGGGCGCCGGCGCGCCCGCGTCAATCGCCGGACGCCGCACGGGATCGAACGATTCCGCGATCGCTGCCGCTTCGCGCATGTGAATCTGCGCGTCGGCATCGTTGTGCATAGCAGCCATCTCCTCGCGGCTCTGCCACTGCGCGTAATTGACCACGCGCCGCCGGTCCCGGCTCACATGCACGTTCGCCGACACGAAACCCGGAACGGTTCTCATCTTTTCCACCGTCGCTTTCTGCAAACTTGCGAGCAGCTCCTCAGCGCGGAGCGGGTCGAGCGTCATCATGGGAGATCCTCGTTCACGCTGCGATCCGCGACGACCCCGACGGGAGATCTCGTCGAGCGTACCGAATCGTATCAGCTACCTTATATTGTAGAGAAGGTCCCTGATATGTCAAGTACCGGGATGCCGCTGCCGATGGCCAAACGAGTCGGGTACGCGCTCAAGCGGGCGCAGCAGGCACTTCGGACGCGCATGGACGACGCGCTTCGGCCCCTCGGTCTCACGACGCCCCAGTACTCCGTCCTCTCGGCGCTCGAACTCGAGCCTGGAATCTCGAATGCGTCACTCGCTCGAGCGGCGTTCGTCACGGCCCAAACCATGCAGGGTATCGTCGCGAATCTCGAGCGCGACGGTCTCCTGCGCCGCTGCGTCAGTTCGACGAATCAACGCGTGCTCGAAGGTGAGCTCACCGCCGCCGGGCAGAGCGTCGTACGCCGAGCGCATCGCCTCGTCGCCGAGGTCGAGAACGACATGACGACCACGCTCACGGAGCGCGAGACCTCGAAGCTCGTTGCCTTGCTCGAGAGTTGCGCCGAAAATTTAACATGATCTTTCGGGCCGTCGCGCGAGGTCAGACGAGCGCAGGCGCGAGGTCAGACGAGCGTGGGCGCAAGGACGAGCAGGTCGCGGACGCCGGCGCGCACGAGCCGGCTCGCCATCGAGCGACGCCCGAAGGCGCTGCGCTTGCGGCGCGGCGACTCGACCGCGATGGCATCCGCGGGGCCCGCGATCGCGGCGAGCCGCACGGCGGCATCGTGCGCGCGCTCGAAGCCGAACGACGCCCCGACGGCGGTCGCCTCGGCGGCGAAGCGTGCGAGCAGCGCGGGCTCGGGCTCGTCCTCGCGGCCGACGTGCACGACACAGAACTCGCTCCCGAGCCGCTCGGCGAGCCGGCCGACGCGCGGCACGAGCGCGAGATCGCGCTCGCGCGCCGAGACGCCGAGGACGATCCGATCGAAGGGCCGCATCCGCCGCTCGCGCATGCGCGCGTGCCGGATCTCGCGCACCGCGAGCTCACGAAGCGCCTTGAGAATCTCGATCCGGTAGCCGCTCGCGAGCTCGGCCTCAGCGCGCTCGCGCGGGAAGACCTTGCCCTCGACGACGCGACGCAGGAGCACGGCCGGCGCGACATCGACGAAGAGCAGGTCGTCGGCGACTTCGAGAATCGTGTCGGGCACCGCGCGCGTCGCGCGCGCCCCCGTCAGGCGCTCGATGACGTCGCCGAGCCCCGCGAGATCGCCGACGTCGAGCGTCGTCATGACCGAGACACCGCCGCGCACGAGCGCGAGGACGTCGTCGTAGCGTTTCCGTGGCGTGTCGCCCGCCGTCGACGCGTGACCCAGGTCGTCGACGAGCGCGACGTGCGGCCGGCGCGCGAGGACGGCGGCGACGTCGACCTCGCCGTCGACGGCCGGGACGATCTCGAGTCCCTCGACTTTCGCGGCGGTCTCCGGCCGGCCGCTCGGATCGACGAGGGCGGCCACGAGATCGACGCCCTCCTCGCGCAGCTGCTGCCCGCGATCGAGCATCGCGTACGTCTTACCGCTGCCGGATGCGGCGCCGAGATAGATCGTAAGTTCGCCGTAGCCGATCTTCTGCCGGTCGCCGAGCGCCATGCCGTACGGATGGTGCGCGTCGTCGAGCCCCCGGCGCAGCGGCGCGCGCGCGGGATCCGCGATGAAGACGTCGCGATCGACCGGCCGATCGAGGATCGACTCGACGATGCTCTCGATCGCGGGAACGGCGACGAGCGCGGCGCTGACGTGTTCGAGGCGGCCACGTTCGAGTTCTTCGGGGGCGTCGATGCGGCTCGCGCCGAGCAGCGAGATCGTGCGATCGAGCGCCGCGTCGTCGAGCGCGCCGACAGCAGTCGCCTCGACGGCGAGATCGAGCGCTTCGGCGAGCACGGCGACGCGCCGCAGATACCGTTCGGGCTCGAAGCCCGGCACGACGACCGCGAGGGCGATCGAGACGCGCGCGGCTTCGATCGTCGGCGACGTCAGCTCGTCGACGGTGCGCATCAGCAGCCCGCGCAGCGTCGCGAGCCGTTGCGGCTTCGCAATGTCGGCGCGCGCTTGCGCGACGTCTTCGGGCCGCACGATGCGGCCGGTCTTGAGGCGTGATTCGAGCAATCCGGTCGAGACGTCGATCGCAACGACGGCCTCGGCGTCGTGCAAGAACCAGAGCGGCACGATTTCACCGATGGGATGCTCGACGATCCGGGCGGCTTCGGCGGCGACGCTCGAGAGGTGCTCCACGTCGAAGGCCCCGAGCACCGAACGGTCCGCGGCGCGCAGCGCGAGCGCGTCGAGCCAACGCGTCTGACTTGGTGCCCCCGGGGGATTCGTGTGCGCGAGCTCGTCGAGGACGAACGTATCGTAGTCACTCGCGAACGCGGCACCGAGATCGAAGTCCGGCTGGCCGTCAAAATCGCGCAGCGGGATGCGCGGAAGCTGCGCGGCGAGCTCGTCGAGGCTCGGCCGCCCCTTCGTCTCGATCCAGCCGACCGCGACGCGCCGGCCGGCGCGTTGCAGCTCGACGGCCTCGGTCAGAAGCCGATGGGTCTTCCCGGCGCCGGGCGCACCGCCCAGGAAGACGACGAGCTGCGCCTCCGGTCCGCGCTCGGAGGAGCCGCGCTCACGATCGGGTCGATCCACGGCACGAGCCTTCGCCGCCGACCGGCCGCGCCCGCCTACGAGGCAAGCGCGGACGCACGACGCGCGCTATGCGAAGCGCAGGTGCAACGGCCAGTCGCGATGATTGAACACGTCGCCCTCGGCGCGCACGCGCGCGATCGCGTCGAGATCGAGATCCGCGAACACCCAACCCGGCTCGTTGATGACGCCGCGCGCGAGGACGCCGTCGTCGGGAAAGCCGACGTCGACGGGCGTGTAGACGGCTGCCGCGCCGACGTTACGATCCACCGCCTCAGACCACGCCGCGTCGCCCACGAGCGACGCGTGCGCGACGTAGCACTGGTTCTCGAGCGCGCGCGCCTGCGCGCCGATCCGCACGCGATGGTAGCCCGCGAGCGTGTCGGTGCAGCTCGGCACCACGATGAGGTCCGCGCCCGCCTGCACCTGCCGCCGCGCGATGAGCGGAAACTCGCTGTCGTAGCAGATCGCGATGCCGATCGGTCCCCAGGCGGTCGCGATGACGTCGACCTCGTCGCCGCACGAGATGAGCCAGCGCTCGCTTTCGAAGCGCGTCATCTGCAGCTTATCCTGCGCGGCGCGCGAGCCGTCGGGCCGAAAGAGATGCGACCGGTTCCGATAGCCCTCACCGTCGCGCACGGGGAACGAACCGGCGACGACGTGCACGCCGTGGCGAACGGCGAGCCGCTCGAAGAGCGCGAGGAACTTGGGCAAGACGCTCTGCAGCGCCGCGAGCTGACCCGAGAGCGAGCCGTACACGCCGGGACCGAAGAGCGACGCGAGCTCCATGCTGAAGTATTCCGGGAAGACGAGCAGCTCGCCGCCGCCGGCGACGCCGCGCGCGAACCAGTCCTCGACCTTGCGCTCGTACGCATCCCACGCGGCGAAAAAGCCGACGTCGTATGCGGCACAGGCGATCCGAAAACGCCGCACGGTCATGCGAGCGCCTTCGTCCAGAACGTGAGCGCGTGATCGCTCTCGGCCGCGCGGTCGACGTCCTTCCACGCGAGATATGCGACGAGCTCGCGCTGCGACGCGTATCCGAAGCGCCGCCAGACCGGATCGAGCGGAGCGTAGCCCGCGGGCCGCAGCGGATGATCGGCTGGGCGATCTACGGCGCAAAACGCGACGGTCGTGAAACCGCCGAGCCCCCGCGCGTGCGCCTCTCGCCGAGCAAAGAACTCGCGGTACGTGCCGCCCCCGCGATAGTCGGGCTCGAGCAACGATTCGGCGCAGTAGAAGACCGTCTCCGGTGCGCGCCCCGCCCGATCGAAGGGCTCGCGAAATGACGCGACTTCGGCGCGGAGCGGCAAGCCCGTCGACATGCCGACGACGCGCTCACCCGCGACCGCGAGGACCGCGACCGCGTCGGCCGCCGCGGCGAACGCTCGAAGATACGCGGTCTCGTAGGCGCGATCGCCGTCGTAGAGGTACGGATACGCTCGAAAGTTCGCGATGCGCAGGCGCGCGAGGTCGTCGATGAACGGCTCGAGCGCGGAGCCGGTCACGCAGCGGATCTCGAGCGCGGGCATGGCGTCACGCGCCGCCTTCGACCTGCGCGATCCAGTCCGCAAGATTGTAATAGTTCGTGATGCGCGCGACCTTGCCGTCGCGCAGTTCGAAGAACGCGCCTGCGGGTAGCCGGTAGCGCTGCCCGCTCGCCGTCGGCAAGCCCTCATCGGCCGCGAGATATTCACCGAGCACCACGAACTCGGCTGCCGCGCGCGTGCCGTCGCGGCTCGTCATGACCTCGATCTCGACGAGGGTTTCACGATAGCTGCCGTTCATGCGAGCCATGAAAGACGCGAAGGCGCCGCGACCGACCTCGCGACCGCCCTGATTGATGTCATGCACGACGTCGTCGGTCACGAGGGCCAGGAACGCCGGCATGTCGCGCGCGTTGAAAGCCGCGTAATAACGTTCGACGAGGGAGCGAGCGTCTTCCATCCCTTCGAGCTTCTGGGCCGCGACACGCGTCTCCGGTCCGCGTTGTGGTGCAGTCGGCGCACATCCACTCCGGCACGTGCTCGAGTCGCGCGTTGAAGCCGACCCACGAGCTCGCGTTCAGTCTTCGACGGAACCTCCGTGCGCCGACATCGGTCCGCAGCTCGCGCTCAGGCGATCGGCAGCAGGCTTCGGAGCGGCCGCAACGGCCGGCCGCCGTATTGCCCGATGACCTCGGCCGCGGCGAAGCTACCGAGCCGGCCGCACTCCTCGAGCGGCGCCTGGGTCGCGAGGCCGTACAGAAAGCCCGCGGCATAGAGATCGCCCGCGCCGGTCGTGTCGACGAGGCGTTCTACGGGCTCGGCCTCGATCGTGATCGTGCGGTCGGGCGCGACGATGCGCGAGCCCGCGGCGCCGCTCGTGACCGCGACGAGCGGCGCGAACGTTCCGACCGCCGCGATCGCGGCGTCGAGATCGCTCGTCTCGAAGAGCGCGAGCAACTCGGCTTCGTTCGCGAAGAGCACGTCGACGTGGTGCTCGATGAGGTCGAGGAACGCCGCCCGATGCCGCTGGACGCAGAAGGCGTCCGAGAGCGACAGGCTCACCATCCGGCCGGCGGCGTGAGCAACGCGCGCCGCCTTGCGAAACGCCTCCTGCGCCTGCGGCGGATCGAAGAGGTAGCCCTCCATGTACGTGATGCGGGCCGACGCGACGAGCGCCTCGTCGATGTCCTCCGGCGTCAGATCGACGCACGCGCCGAGGAAGGTGTTCATCGTGCGCTCGGCATCGGGCGTCACGAGGATGAGGCACCGTGCGGTCGCCGCGCCGCTCGTGCTCGCGGGCGTTCGGAACGCGACGCCGGCGGCCGTAATATCGTGGCGATAGATCGCACCGAGCGCGTCGTCGCGCACCTTGCCGATGTACGCCGCGCGTCCGCCGAGCGAGGCGATTCCCGTGAGCGTGTTTCCGGCGGATCCGCCGGAGGATTCGACTGCGGGCCCCATCATCGCGTAGAGCTCCGCAGCGCGCGCTTCGTCGATGAGCGCCATGCCGCCCTTGCTCATCGCATGCCTCGTCAGGAACGCCTCGTCGGCGTGAGCGATCACGTCGACGATGGCGTTGCCGATGCCGACGACGTCGAAAGCGGGTGCGTTCATGGCTGGCCTTTCGAAAGGACGAAGCGGCCCAACTACCAGCCCGCGCCTGCGATCTCCCGCGCCGCTACGCGTTCGCCGCTTCCGCGAACGCCGTCGCGTTACTGCGCGCTTCCCATGCGGCGATGTCGCGTTCGATCCCCGCGATTCCGCGGCGAGCGAGATCGATCGCCGGTCGTCCGAGCACGAGATGCAGCGGTGGTCGCGCTTCGAGCGACGCGGCGTAGATGACCTCGGCGGCGCGCGCCGGGTCGCCGGGCTGCTTGCCCGCGCGCGCGGCTGCCGCAGTGCGCGTCTTGCCGACGCTCGGCTCGTATGCCGCGATCCGCTCGGTCGAGTGCAGCGATCGCGCCTCGAGGAAATCCGTGCGAAACGGGCCCGGCTCGACGATCATGACGCGCCCCCCGAACGGCGCGATTTCGGCGGCCAGCGCTCCAGAAAGTCCTTCCACGGCGTACTTCGTGCCGTTGTAGATGCCGTAGCCGGGAAACGAGACGAGCCCGCCGACCGACGACATGTTGATGAAGAGTCCGAAGCGTTGCTCGCGGACATGCGGTAACGCGGCGCGCGTGACCGAGAGCAGTCCGAACACGTTGGTCTCGAAGACGCGCCGGATCTCCGCATCGGCGACCTCCTCGATCGCGCCGAGGACGCCGTAGCCCGCGTTGTTGACGATGACGTCGACCGCGCCGTGACGGGCCCACGCCGCGTCGATCTCGCGCGTTACCGCGGCCGGATCGGTCACGTCGAGCTCGATCGTTTCGAGCCGCTCGTGAACGAACGCGTCGGCCCGATCGCGGATCGTTCCGACGACGCGTTCGCCCCGCGTGAGCACGTATTCCGCGAGCGCCTTACCGAGGCCGCGAGAAACGCCGGTGATGAACCACGTACGCGTGGCGGCGAGGGGTTCGACGTCGATCGGAGCGCTCATCGCCCGTTCGTACCCGGACCCGGCACCGATGATCGTCTCAACCCGCTACCGCCGGTCGCGTTCAACGGTGAGGCTTCGACGAGAACGACATCTCGTGGCTGGTTCCGTTCGAACGGCTCGTCGCGGCGCCTCGGCGGCCTACGAGCGCGGCCACGCCATGATGACGAGCGCGCCGAGGACGCTGATCGCGGCGCCGACGACGTCGGGGCGATCGGGGCGGATGCCGTCGACGCGCCAGCCCCAGAGGAAGGAGAGGACGATGAAGACGCCGCCATACGCCGCATAGACGCGGCCGAACGAGGCCGGCTGCATCGTCGGAATGATGCCGTACGCAACGAGGACGAGCGCCCCGAGCGCCCCGACCCACGCCGGCCGGCCCTCGCGAAGCCAGAGCCACATCATGTAGCCGCCTCCGATCTCTGCGATCCCCGCGATCAGGAATTCAGCTAGCGACGCTGCGAGCTTCATATCACGATCTCCACTCTTATCGAAGCACAAAATCGAGGAGTCGCAACGAGCCGAAACATCAGGCGTTGTGCCCGTGCTTTACTCGTCTATTGCAACCGATGGCCCGCAAGAGATTATCTGCTGGCACCAAATCGCCGAGGCAGAAATACTAAAGGCATCTCTGATTTACTCCTAATTTATGATACACTTGTAAACGATGAGAGACAAGTACATCTCCTTCGGTTCCGCTGACTTCAAGCGTCATGCAAAGATCACACGGCGTGCGGCGTTCCTTGGCGAGATGGAACGCATCGTCCCTTGGGAGGGATTGAAGGCAATCATTGAGCCGCACTATCCCAAAGGTGAAGTGGGCCGGCGCCCGATTCGACTGGATCTCATGAGATCCGAATTCACTTGCTTCAGCAATGGTACGATCTGAGCGATCCCGGCGTGGAAGAGGCACTGTACGACGTCTTGTCTATGCAGCGGTTTGCCGGGATCGATCTCGGAACCGCTCCGGCACCCGATGATACGACGATTTGCAAGTTTCGCCATTTGCTCGAAAAGCACGACCTTGGCAAGCGGATGTTTGAAGAGATAAACGCGCACCTGGAGCGCAATGGCGTCAAGATCGGCACGGGAACGATTGTGATGCCACCATAATCAACGCGCCGAGCTCGACGAAAAACCAGAAGAAGGAACGTGATCCGGAAATGCACTCGACGTGCAAGGTAACCAATGGTATTTCGGCATGAAAGCGCACATTGGCGTGGACAGTACGAGCAAAATCGTGCACACGCTGGAGACGACAGCGGCGAACGTTCATGACAGTAAGATGTTCGCGCAGCTTCTTCACGGGAACGAAACGCGGGTCTGGGGTGATGCAGCTTACACCGGCCACACGGAGGCGATGCGAGCCAAGGCTCCCTGTGCACAAGACTTCACGAACAAGCGAGGATATCGCAATCGCGCGCTCTCCGAAGCCGAGTTGACAGCGAACAAGCACAAGTCATCGACTCGCTCGCGGGTTGAGCACGTCTTTGGGATCCTCAAAGGGATGTTCGGCTTTCGCAAAGTCCGGTATCGAGGTCTCGCGAAGAACACGAACCGCCTTTACGTTTGCTTCGGACTCGTAAACCTGTTCGTTCAAAAGAAGCGAATGCTACGGGTCTCGACGCTTCAGCATGCCCAAATGCCTGGAATGACCGCCAAAACCATAGAATCGACAAAATCCGTAAGTCGATAGCTGCTAAAGTTTCCCACATCCGGCGGCTGATCCGCTTGAACACTAATTAGCTGCGCAGATCAGACTTGCCTTAATAACGTTATCACCGGTTTGCTGTCCTCCAAGCGGAGGGAAATTGGCTCATGGGAATCATCGCCGGCGTCGACTGTCATAAAGATTTTCACACGATCGTGTTTGTCAGCGCGCTCGGGAAAGCGCTGCAAACGGTAACCATCAGCGCCGACGGTACGGGCTATCGGCGCGCAATTGCGATCGCCAAGGAGCTTGACGACGACGTCATCTGGGGGGTTAGAGAGCACGGGATCGTACGGGAGCGTGATCGCGCAGGAACTCGACTCCTCGGGCTTCGTTGTGTTCGAGGTTCCAGGCGTTCTGACGAAGCGAGAACGCAGGCGCTCGACGACTCGGGGAAAGTCCGATCCGATCGATGCGCGTGCGATTGCCGACACGGTGCTGCGTGAGTCGGAGCGGCTACCGCGGTACCATTTCTCCGTCGATCGTGAAGCGATTCGGCTGCGATATGACCACCGAAATCGGATGGTGCGCGAACGAACGGCGCTGATCAATCGTTTTCGAAGCTCGGCAATACGACTCGATATGCAAAGCCTCCCCGTCAAATTCTACGGGCAAAAGCGCCTTCTTCAACTCACAGCGGCGTTGCGCCGATGCCGTGCTCGAGCGGACGCTTCCAAGGCGCGCGTGTCAACGCCGGCAGAAACCGTCAGCTCAATAGGCTCCTGTACTCAGTGGCTCTTATTCAGATTCAATCCAAAGATCACGTCGGTCGCGTGTACTATGATCGCAAGCGCGCCGAGGGCAAGAACTATCGGTCGGCGTTTCGCTGTCTCAAGCTCCGATTGGCGACCGTCGTGTACTACCGTCTTCGCGAAGCGCAGCCTCGGCTCGACGCGAGCTTGAACGTCGCCGCGTAAGGGGTGACTCGAATTGTATCGGGAATTGAGAGCGTGCGTAGGAAGCTCGGCGTGAGGGACCTGACCAAATGAGCATGACCTGGCCGGAAGCGACCAGTTGGACGATCCGAGGCGTCGGCACGGTCGTAACGCTTGAGGCCGGCGGAGCGCTACTCGTCGCCGGAGCCGCAGGTGTCGCGCTTGCTCAGCCGGTACCGGTGAGCCGCGAGATGGCCGAGCGGATCGGAACCGCCGAACGCGCCGAGCGCGCGAAGCTCCTCGAAGCGGCGCACGGTGGTCCCGTCGCTTTACCAACGCCGAGTCCGTTTCTGAACGAGCAATACGCTCGCACGCTGCCGACGCAGGCGCAACTCGACGCGCACCCGCAGCTCGCCCCACACGCCGTGCCGGGCTCCGCGCCGAGCTTGCCGGGGGACGAAGCGGCACTTGAAGCGCGGCGTATCTATCCGAACGCCGATTCGCATGCGCTAGCCGCCGGGGTGAGGGCGCTCGGCGACACGGGCCGATGTTTCCCGCAGTTCGAATCGTTCACTGGCAACAGTCGCCAAGCGTTCGAGCATCTCAAAGACGTGATGCAGCCACCGGACGGCTGGGAAACGCATCATCTCGTCGAGCAGAGTCGGACCGAGCAATTCGGCACGCAAGCGATCCAGAACACAGCTAACGCAATCAATTTGCCGAAGACCGTGCACGCTGAGGTTTCGCGGGCGTATTCCGTTAGACCGGCACCTTTTTCGGACGCATACGACTACAAGGTCGAACATCCGGATGCAAATGTTTCTACGGTTCGCGATTATGTGAAAACGCTATCGTATCCAGAACAGCGACAATTCTCGGTCGACACAATTCGGCGCGCGATAGATAGTCCGAATGTCCATATCACCGACCAAGAACGCGCGACCGTCGAAAAGGAGATCCATCGCCTCGAAAATCCGACGCTCGATAAGAACCTCTGTCCGCCGCTTTCGCAAGTTCCAAATCTGGCTGCGCCGGAGGTCGCGGAGGAGCGGGGGATCGGCGAGCGGGGAGATGGGCTTCTAGCGCACGAAAGCCGAAATCAGAACGGAAATCGATCGACGCAAGGGCGCTCTCTCGGCGAATATCAGCATGCCGTCGAGTCGCACCCAGAGCTTCACATCTTTCACGATGGCCAATCTCAAACGGTCGGCGCGGGTCATCGCCAAACCGGCAAAATCTTCAATTACGGCGCGCTGATCGGCATCCAAGATGATACATTTGCTGAACGCGGCCTCACAATGTACCCTAGGCAAGAACTTTTCCATCTGACACCTCCCGAAAAGCGGCCGGCTCTCGCCCTGGCGTTGCGAGACGGCAACACACTCGAGATCGGCGTCGGTAGCAAAGGCGTTGCCGTCCATGACATGACGCCTGCGCATCAGGTATCGCCGGCACTCGAGCATACCCGCGCAATCGAGCAGCCGAAGGGCCGCGGGCTCGAGCTATGACGTGGCTGACTTATCCCTTCGCATCGCGCATGACGATCGACCGCATTGCCGAAGAAGTCCGAAGCGCGGCTCCCTCTGAAGGAGCGGATGGCTTCGGCGACGTTCCTTTCGGGTGCGTATCGATCGACACCGATACCGCGTATCAGCAGTCTTCATGCGGCGAATTGAGCCAGCGTCCCGCGCCGGAGACTGCAACGGCAAAGAAGTTTCTAGATGTTCAGCAAGACCTTGGTGGCGTGCAGCCGCCCATTGGGCAGTACGTCACGCTCGCCCAGAACGGACGAGCGCAGGTCCCACAAATCGAACCGCCTTCACTTGGACGTGGATGAAATCGATGATGAACAAGAAGAACTATCAAAGCATGACCACCGACGAGTTGTTCTTGGCGATGGAGGGAGCTGCGATAAGCGCACACGAGGTGTACATCACCGGAGAGCCGATCGAAAAACAACACTTGTGGATCGACGTACTTACAGCTGTGCAAGAGGAGATACGCGCCCGCGGCTATGCTGCGGAGTCGCGGTACATTCCGCTGTTAGCAGCGCCGCATCCCGCGGTACGACTTTCCGCCGCGCTAGCCGCGCGGAAATTCGCGCCGGATTCGGCAGTGCCGGTTCTTCAGGATCTTAGCCACGGGAAATATGGGACCGATATCGCAACGAACGCCGGCATGACGCTCGACGGCATGCGTAAGCGAGGGCTTATCCCGTTGAAAAGTGAGTCTTAGTGGCACGAGGACTTGAACCTCGGTCCTCCCGGTTATAGGCCGGGCGCTCTAATACTACTGTGTCATAAACAGTGATTAGTGGTATACGTTATGCATGGGTGCAGAGCAGAAGCATGCACAGCGGCTACCCAGCGTCGCTTCAAGAAATACGTGGACGACTTGGCAACGGCTTCGGGGCACGCGGATCGCGTCGCCCCGTTTTCGTCGTACACGACGGGACTGATGTTGCCGGGCGATCGCAAAAGCGTGGAACCCATGGCGGCGCGGATCGGGCTATGTCCGAAAAAGTGTGTAAGTTCGGCGGGCCGTAGTAATCGAGTCGTTGCATTTGCAGCATGTATCTTCGATCGACCATCCACCCTTCGCGTTGCTCGACGAGAATCATCGTGATGATTCGGAGCGCCGATTCGGGTGACGGGAAGATCCCGATCGAGCGGGTTCGTCGACGGATTTCGCGGTTGAGATGCTCGATAGGATTGGTGGTCGCTATTTTTCGATGGTGATCGAGTGGAAAACGCAAGAACGCGAGCGCGTCGACGAGTCCGCTGTCGAAGATCGCTACTGCCTTTACGAGCGTCGTCCCAAATCGCTCACGAAATTCCGTTGCCGCCCGTTGCGCTGCCTCGTTGGAAACTTGTGCGAAGACGTTGCGGAGGCCCGCCGCGACGTCGAGCTTGCGCGCTTGCGGCACATGAGCGAGAATATTGCGAAAGAAATGGACCTTGCAGCGTTGCCAGCTCGCACCTTGGAAGACGACTGCGATCGCCGCTTTGAGCCCTTCGTGTGCATCGCTGATAACGAGCTTCGTGCCGAGCTTCCCGTCACGAGCGCGTCGTCGCAACCCTTGGAGAAACCTCGTCCAGCTCTCTTTGCTTTCCGTGTCGACAACATCGATCGCGAGCACGTCGCGAATGCCGGAAACCGTTACGCCGTAGGCGATCACGACGGCATTGCTTACGACGGAGTCGCCGATGTGCACTTTCTCGTAGAGAGCGTCGAGCCAGAGATACGGGTACTCGTCGGTCAACGGACGATTGCGAAAATCGTTCGCCTTCGCGTCGAGCTCGGTGCACAATTCGCTGATCTGTGATTTCGCCAAGCGCTCGACACCCATCGTCGTCAGCACGTCTTGCATTTTTCGGGTGCTGATGCCGGCGACGAAGGCCTCTTGGATGACCGAAATCAGCGCCCGTTCGCTTCGACGAAACTGCTCGATGACCGTCGGCAGGAAGTTGCTGTTGCGCGCGCGTGGAATCTCGAGATTGATCGAGCCGGCACGCGTATTGAGTCCACGCGTGCGACTGCCGTTACGCTGATCGCGGCGCTCTTCGGAGCGTTCGTGCAATGCCGCGCCGATGTGATTGTCGAACGGTGATCGAATCGCAGCGTCATAGACCATCGCGATCATCTCTTTGAGCACGTCCTGGTCCTTGATGGCGAGCAACTCGGCGAAGGCCGCTCGCTGCTCCAGGGTCAGATTGGGGAAGCGTCATGGGGTCCTTTCGTTTGCGCTTCATGAGCGCTGCAATTGGACCGACGAACACGAGGCTCCTCACGCGATGGAAAGGAGACCCCTCTTACACACAATTCCGGGCGCTACCCTTTTGAAGGCGCCGGATATCAACATTCGCGCATGCGAGCACAATGGCAACAGCATCCACGATCACGCCGAGCGCAAATGGGCTCGCGACGATTTGGGATAAAGACATCCTGCTTTTCGCGCGCTTCTTCCTCGGCCGCAAACCTCAGTCGGAGTCGCGCCCGGCGACGGCGAAGACGGTCGCATGCAATTCGACGATGAGACCGACGACGCGCCGATCGACCCGAGCGACGAGGCGGGCGTCCTAGAACCGACCGACATCGATTCCGACGAGGACATGGACGGCAACGTCGACGCCGACGGCGCGTCGGCGATTCCGCGCCGGAACGACTAAGCGACGGGCGCGTGAGCGGCTTCCGGCTCTTTCTCGATTCGGCGGACCCGGGCGCGTGGGCGCGGTGGCTGCCGACGCGGCTCTTTCACGGCGTCACGACCAATCCGACGATCCTGGAACGCGCCGGGCGGTCATCGGGTCCGCACGAGCTCGCCGCCCTCGCGACGGCGTGCCTCGCGTATCCGATCGAGGAACTGCACGTCCAATGCTCGGGAAGCGACGCCGCGACGCTCGTCGCGACCGGCCGAGCCATCGCCGCACTCGATCGCCGCATCGTCGTCAAGGTTCCGCTCACGTACGACGGCGTGCTCGCCGTCGCGCAGCTGCACGCGTGCGGCATTCGGACGACGATCACCGCCGTGCATGCCGAGCATCAGGCGGTTACCGCCGCGGCGGCCGGCGCCGCGTACGTCGCGCCGTACTTCGGTCGCATCGGCGATGGCGGCGGCGACGGCCGTGCGGCGATCACGGCGATGCTCGCGATCCTGCGGACGGGCGGCAACGCCACGCGACTCCTGGTCGCGAGCGTACGCGGCGCGCAGGAGGTGGCGTGGCTCGCCGCCGCGGGCTGCGACACGATGACGTTCGGGCCCCAGGTCGCCGAGGAGCTCTTCGCCGACGCCCGGACGGCCGCCGCCGTCGATGCCTTCGAGACGAGCGCCCGACAGACGCGCGGAGCGGCCACGCCGCGCTGATCGATGCGGATCTCGCTGCTCGAGACGGCCGACTCGTACAAGCTCAGCCATTTCGCCCAATATCCGCTGGGCGCCACACGCGCGAGTTCGTACGTCGAAGCGCGCGGCGGACGCTTCGCGTTCGCGCGCTTCTTCGGACTCCAGGCACTGCTCAAAGCGTATCTGCTCGAGCGCGTTACGGCCGCCAACATCGGCGAGATGACCGGACTCGCGGCGGCGCACGGCCTGCCGTTCGACGCGGACGGCTGGCAGCACGTCGTCCGGGCGCACGACGGACGGCTGCCGCTGCGCATCGCCGCCGTCCCGGAAGGCACGGACGTTCCCGTCGGCAACGTGCTCGCGCAGGTCGAGAACACGTGCGACCGCACGTGGTGGCTCCCGTCGTACGTCGAGACGCTGCTCCTGCACGTGTGGTATCCGACGACCGTCGCGACCGTGAGCGCGCTCGCGCACGCGACGATCGCGAGCGCGCTGAGTCGGACGGCCGAGGACCCCGAGAGGAAGGCCGCGTTCATGCTCCACGACTTCGGCGCCCGCGGCGTCTCGAGCGTCGAGACGGCGGCACTCGGCGGGCTCGCGCACCTCGTGACGTTTCGCGGCACGGATACGATTTCGGCGCTCGTCGCGGCGCGCGCGTGGTACGCCGAGCCGATGGCCGGGTTCTCGATTCCCGCGATGGAGCACGCGACGGTGACGGCATGGGGCCGCGACGGCGAGATCGATGCGTTCCGCGCGATGCTGCGCGCGTTCGGCGGCCCCGGGACGACGCTCGCGATGGTCGTCGACAGCTATGACGTCGACGCCGCGGTCGACGTCGTGCTTGGCGAAACGCTGCGCGAAGAGATCGTCGCCGCCGGCGGCCGCGTCGTCGTGCGGCCCGATTCGGGCGATCCGACGGTCGTCGTGCCGCGCATCCTGCGTTCGCTCGCCGCCTCGTTCGGCGCGAGCCGCAACGCGAAGGGCTACGCCGTGCTCGCGCCGTGCGTGCGCGTGCTTCAGGGCGACGGGATGAACCTCGACGCGATCGCGACGCTCTACGCCGCGGTCGAGCAAGCCGGGTTCTCCGCCGAGAACGTCGCGGTCGGCATGGGCGGCGGCTTACTGCAAAAAGTCGATCGCGACACGCTCGGCTTCGCGATGAAGCTCTCGGCGCTTCGCGTGGACGGCGCCTGGCGCGACGTGTACAAAGCGCCGAAGACCGACACCGGAAAACGCTCGAAGCGCGGGCGGCTGGCCCTCGTTTCGGGCGAGCGGCCCGGTTCGTTCGAGACCATCGGAGTCGAGCAGCTCGGCGATCGTCCGAACGTGCTTCGCGACGTCTACCGGGACGGCGAGTTACTCGTCGACGAGTCGCTCGCTACGATCCGCGCGCGCGTCGCGACCGCGCGGATCGTGACGCCGTAGGGGCGGTTCGCTTCGACACGCGGTCAAGGGACCAGCATCGTCGCGATCAGCTCGCGCATGCGGACCCGTCGTGGTCGTTCGCACGAGCGAGGGTACCGCGCGTTGCCCGATAAGGAGCGACGATCCTCGGGTCACGAAGACGAGACGGGCGAGCTCGAAAGGCTACCATGTATCATACGATCGTCAAGGCCATCGCTCGGAAGAACTTCGAGAAGGTCAACACCAAGCGCTACGATTCGATTCTCGCGAGCTGCGATTCGAAGATTCGGCACCGGTTCGGCGGCTCGCACGCGCTCGGCGGAACGCGCTCCGATCGTGAAGCGCTGAAGCGATGGTTCGAACGCCTCGGCCGCGTCATGCCGACGCTGCAGCTCTCGGTCACCGACGTCTGGGTGAAGGGCTGGCCGAACGACACGGTCGCAATCGTGCGCTGGACGGGCGCAGCGACGCTCGCCGACGGCTCGCCGTATCGCAATCACGGGGTGCACGTCATCCGGATGCGCTGGGGCAAGGTCGTCGAGATCGATGCAAACGAGGATTCCCAGGCGGTCGCGCGCGGGCTCGCCGCCCAGGCCGCGAGCGGCATCGCCGAAGCCGAGGCCGGACCGATCGAGAGCTGACGCTCGCCGGGCCGCGGACGGTCGCGGTGACCAATTCTTCGGTCCGCGTGTCTAACGGCGATGACGAGATTCGTTCGATGAACATGCAGCTCATCGTCGCGGCACGGCGCGACCCGGAGGTTCGATCGGAATCGACGGCCGACGCCGCTCCGCTCTGCACGTCGATTCTCCTCAACGGCGAGCTCGACGACGTCGCGGTTCGAGCGATCTCGGAAACGATCGAGAGTCAGTTCGAATCGCGCTGCGAATCGGTCGTCGTGACGATGGAAGACGTCGTTGCGGACGCCGGCACCCTCGAGGCGCTCGCCGCAAGCATCATGCGGTTTCGGGCCGCCGGCTCGCAGGTCCAGCTGGCGACGCGGGACCACGGCATGTACGATCGGCTCGCGCCGCTGCGGGACTCGCGCGACTGGCTCATCGGCTTCGCCGGCGACGGGGTCAGCGGCGTTCGGCGAGCCATCCATCTCGACGGCCCGCATCTGGGAGATCGCTAAGGCTCGCGCCTCGCGGAGGCGCTCACCACGGCGCGACGAAGCGCGGATCGACGCTCGCAGCCACGATCGCATCGAAGTTCGCGAGCGGACAGTCCAGCGACGGGCAACCCGGGATCGCGACCGGCGCGCGCAGCGGCCTCGCGCGCGGGTCGGTCGCCGCGGTCGCATCGCGCATCTGATCGAACGACTGCGCGACGAACGCGGTGCGCACGAACGCCGCGCCGCCGCCGACAGGGCGCCAGACCTCGAAGACGAGCGCGCCGCCCGGCGGCGTCTCGTTCTGCTGAAAGCCCGGTAGAAACCACGAGAGCCGCAGCGCCCCGGCGATCTGCGTGAGATTCGTGTCGTGGCCGATGAACGCGACGAATCGCGCACCGACCGGCGCGCGCGTCCCGGCGTCGCGGACGCCGCTCGCCGCCTGATCGATCGTCGCGCGAACGTGCATCAGGAGATTCGAGGCTCCGATTCTCGCCGTGTACGGGGTCTCGTTCTCGAAGCGTTCCTTGAGACCGTGCAGCCGCGAGAGTTCGAGCAGCTTCGCGCGATCGACGCGGCCCCAGCCGACCAGCGCCTGGCCCTCGGAGTATTCGAGGATGAGATCCTCGGCCGCGGTCGCGGCGAGCGCGACGGACCCGCCGAGCGACGCCACGCCGCTCTTGGGACTCACGACGATCGACGACGGCTCGCCCGCAATGCTGCGACACGTCGCGGGGCGCCGATCGCAGCCGAGCACCTCTTCGAGTACCGAGAAGGCCGGCCCGGCGGCCTCGACGACCGCGGCCGGCGAGCCGCCGATCGAGCCCTCGAGCATCGCGCGCTCGAGCGCCGGATCCGCCGCCGCGATCGTCGGGATCGAATGGAAGAGCGGATCGACGCCGGCACGGCTCGAGTCAACGCGCAGCGCGCAGCCGGGCGCGAAGCCCGTCGCGAGCGCCTCGCCCGTCGCGCGCGTCCGTTCGTCGACATCCGCCCAGACGTACGCCGATCCCGCCGGCGGACACCCCGCCCCGCCAAGGCCGGCCGCAGCGAACGACTCGCGGTACGCGCGGCCGAACGCCGTCATCAGCATCGCCCCGTGCGGCGTGAGCTCGCCCGGCCCGACCGGCCACGCGGGCCACGGCTGCGCCGCGTACGCATCGAGCTCGCCGAGCTTCGTCGGCGAACGCACGCCGTGTCGGCTCACCACCACGACGGCCTGCAGCACCGGCGGCGCAGCACCGGCGTCGGCGGCGACCGCCCGACCGGTTGCAAGCGAGAAGAGCGACACGCACGCAACAGCGCGCGCGAGTGACGTCCCAACGCTCATGCGACGGAGGGTCTCCCGGACGTGGAGATCGACGGCATGACATCTCCTTCGACCGACTGCATATCCGGTTGCCGTGCGAGTCTTCGCAAGGATGCTCGTGGAGCCCGGGCAAGGGCCCGGGCTCCACGATGATCGCGGTGCACTTCTTCCTCGTGGGCTACCGCACGTGCTCGCTGAACGTCACGAGAAACGTGCGCGGCAACTGCCCGTATAGTTCGGTGACGCCATCGCCCGGGACGCCGTCGTTGACCGGGTTCGGCGTGCCGATGTTGCTGAGACCGTACTGCTGCGTCGCGCTATTCGTGAAATTCGCGATGCCGAGATTCACTTCGAAGCCCGTTTTCGGGAGCTCATAGGTGAACGACGCGTTTCCGTAGCCATAGGCCGGCCGGTTGTACGCGTTGTTGATACCGAAATAGTATCCATCGAGCCGCACGTCGAGCCCGTGGCGATTATTGAATTCGGCACCGAGCGAGCCTTTGTTGAGCGGGAAGCCCAGGGTCTGACCACCGTTGATGTTCGTCGGATTCGCCGCGAGGATCGCGTCCGTGTATCCGAAGATTTGCGCGTGCTGGAGATCGTAGCTGAAATCGAAGAACAGGTTCCGCGTGGCGAACGCGCGACCGGTAATTTCGAAACCGCGATAGAGACCGCTCGTCGTACCGTTGGACGCTTGGGCCAGCGAGAGGTCGCCGAGACTGCCGACGTAGCCGGGCGCCGCGCACGCCTGGCGGATTCGCGCGTAGTATTGCTGGAGCAGGAACGCCGGGATCGTCCCTGCCGGAACGGTGAGTGCGTTGACGGCGTTGGTCGTGAGCAGATTTGCGGTATGTTGGTTGTAGCCGCCGATCTGCACCGTCGTCCCGTTGGCGAACGCATGACCGTACGTCACCTCGAAGTCGCTTGCCGTCTCTTGATTGAGATTGCTCGCCCCGATCGTACCGACGCTGAGCGGCCGCGAGCTCGCTCCGGTTGCGTCGAGACCATTTTTCGGGATGCCGACGAAACTACTGCAGCGCGATTGCGGATTGAGGTTGCTCGGCGTCTGATTGAGGAGCGTCTGAGTGAGGATCGCGGCCGGCTCGCCATCGGTCTTGCCGGCGATAAGCCGGATGACGTCCTTGCTCGTGGGCCGTAGCAGGAGCGTCGCACGCGGGTCGACCGTCTCGGAGCGTGTCGTCGACAGCAACTTGTAGTAGACGTTCGTGTAGAGCGTCACGAGTTGCGACGGCGAGTACGTGTCCCGCAAGAAGATATTGTCGTTACCGAGATACGCTTGCGTCTGGGGCACGATTTGATGCGTCCCCGTGTCGTACGTATTCGTATTGAGCGTCTGATGCTGCGTGAAGTAACCGAAACCGAAATCGTTATTGCCGTGAGCGATGTCATCGGTAACGAGAAGGCCATTGGTTCGGAATAAGTTCTGGTAGAAACCGCCGGTGTAGATGCCGAGCGTCGGATTGAACGTCGCGCTATTGCGGTTGTAATTGAGGTTGTAACTATCGACGTAGCCGTCGATCGAGATCGATTGGCCGAGAATATTTGTGACGAGCCGGCCGTGATAGTCTTGATTGACGATCGTCTGAAACGGGTTGGGGCCGCCACCCGCGGGTCCCGCGTTCTCCGCGGCCGCCTGGTTGATCGGATCGCAACGGAATGCATCGGCACCCGTCGTGATGGGCACGAGATTGGCGGCACAACCACCGGTACCGGCGTTACCCTGTGCCGCGATCAGCGACTGCGAGAACGGCTGAAAGTCGTTGTCGCCGACGCCGGATTTGTCGACGCGCGAACTGGCGCTGTAGGCTGTGACGGTCGCGACCGTACCCGGGACAATCTGGTACTGCAGTTTCGCGATGCCGTCGCGCAGCAGATAATTCCCCGAGACGTTGTAGGTGTTCGCGGCGACGTTTGCCGGTGAGAGGTCGGAGCCGAGGTTCCCGGTCTGCGTGCGGATGCCCGGCGCGAAGTCACCGAAGGTTCCCTGGACGCCGCCGCCGAGTGCGTATCCGAGCTTCCCGTAGGTGCCCGTGAGCTGCGTGGCGGTGAGCGTTTTGCCCTGCGTACCGAAGCCTTGCGTGAACGTATATGACCCTTGCGGCGACGGATCGATCGTCTGAAAATCGATCGCGCCGCCGGTCGCATCGGTTCCGTACAGCCCGAGCGCTCCGGCGCCGAAGGTCACCTGCGTGTTCCGAAGCGCATAGAACGGCGAAACCTGATAGTCGTACGCACCCCCGCCGACGCCGATCGGGCCGATCGGATGGCCGTCGAGCAGCGTCTGCACTTCCGAGGGTGCGAAGCCTCGCAGCGAGATCGTCTGATCGTCACCGACCGAGGAGCCGTGGCCGGCAAAGTCCACGCCGGGCAGCGTGTTGAGCGCTTCGCCGACGTTGGCGTAGTTCTGCTGGAGCAGCGTCTGCGATGAGAGGTCGCGCGAGACCGTCGACGCCTTCTGCAGCGTGCCCTGCGTCGAACTCGAACTCACGCGACCGATCGTGCGGATCGTCGGTTGCTGTCCCGTGCTCGCAGCGACGTCGATATCGATGTTGACCGCGACGGATTGCGTGCCGGGAACGATCGGCACGTCATCGCTCTGACTCGAGGCGTACCCGCGGCGAGCGACGACGAGACGGTAAATCGCGGGCGGCTCGTTCGCGAACGTATACGTTCCGGACGATGATGAAACGGTCCGCGCGATCTCGGTCGTCCCGCGATAGAGGGTAACGTCCGCGCCGGGGATGGCGAGCCCACTCGAGGAGTCGAGAATGGTTCCGGTGATCTGCGTTCCCGTGCGATCGGCAGCGGGCTGGGCGCTCGCCGCGGCTGGGCCGAGCGCGATGGCGCAGGCGAGCGCGGCTCCCGCGAGCTTCTGTAGGGAACGGTTCATAGGCATGGCCCTCCGGTGACGACGAAAAGGCCGCCGCTCGCAAAGAGTCCGGCGCCGATCGGCTTGCCTACCGTAGGAAGCCGACATGAACGAAATCGTAAGCCGACCTTAACGGTCAGGACGAAAAGGTTAATGAACCTTCAATGTTGAGGAAACGTCGAGACATTGTATACGAGTTCTAATCGTGGAGGACGACCGTAGCATCGCCGAACCGCTCGCTGACGACCTTCGTCGGCAACGCAATGTCGTCGACACGGTCGACAACGGACTCGACGGGTTCACCTACGCGCGGAAGGGTGTCCATGACGTCGTGCTCCTGGACCTCGTCTTGCCCGGGATGGACGGAGTTGCCGTCTGCGCGGCCCTACGCGCGGCGGGTTACACCGCGATGATCGTCATGCTCATGTCCCGAGAAGACACCGAGCATACGGTGGCCGCCCTCGACGCGGGTGCCGACGACTACCTCGTCAAGCCGTTCGATTATGAAGAACTCGCAGCCCGACTGCGGGCGTTCGAGCGACGCCGCGCGCCGCTACGTCCCAACATCTTGCGCTCGGGCGCCCTCGCGCTCGATGTCACGCAAGTCCGCGTGCGATTCGGCGGCCGCGCCGTCGCACTCACGCCAACGGAGTTCGCGATCCTGGACTTGCTGATGCGGGAACCCAGCCGCGTGTTTTCGCGAACGCGTCTCCTCGAGCGTGCTTTGCCCTTCGCGAGCGACGCCGCAAGCGGCACGATGAAATCGCACGTGGCGAACCTGCGTCGCAAGATCCGCGCTGCCGGCTGCCCGTACGACCCGATCGAAACGCTCTACGGAATCGGCTATCGGCTCGCGGAACCGACATGACGCGCAGGTTCCCCGAATTGCAGGGACTCGAACGACGGCTCGCGCTCGCCTATCTTTCGGCATGTTCGTAGCGAGGTCGCTTTTGGTACGATCGCTTGTGACAGACGATGGCCGTCGAGGGGATCGTCGCGCGTGTCGCCTCGGTCGTCGCCGGGCGCGCCGAATCGCCACGCAGACCGGCGTCGAGCTCCGCTATCGCGACGGCGGCCGCGCCATTCCTTATGGCGACCCGTTGGACATCGAGCGCGTCGTCGCGAATCTCGTCGATACCGCTTTGCGGTACATACCGCCCGGTGGCTCCGCCGATCTCTCGTGTCAACGTTCGCGCACCGGGCTAACCGTCATCGTGCGCGAGACGGGCGTCGGTATTGCCGAAGTGGATCGAACACGTCTCTTCGAGCGCTTTTGGGTTGGCGACCCGGCGCGAGGGCACGGCGCCGGGAGCCGGGAGCGGGCTCGGGCTTGCGATCGCACGCGCCTCGCGAGGCATCACGGTGGCGAGGTTACCGTCACGAGCACACTCGGCACCGGCAGCGCTTTCACGCTAGAACTCCGGGCTCGGCCACCCCGTGCGACTCTTGACGCGCTCTCCTTGTGTGAGCGTTGGTCGCGGCGACGCTACGGGCGAATCGAGAACGGCTGAATCTCGTCACCGCTTGCCCCGGCCCAAACCACCCACGCCTGAAGTTTCGTCGGGTCGACGGCGACCGTGTGCGCGTGTGCATCGATTGCCGCCCGCGCCACGAGCGTCGGCGCCCCGTTCGGATTATCGCGAATGACCGTGAGTTCGCCGCTGCCGGCACAGGCGATGAGATGGGACGCCGGGTCGAGCGAGCACTGATCGACGCTGTGCTGGATGGCGACGGTCCCGACGAGGCGGCCGTTCGGCATATACGCCGCAAACGTACCATTCTTCCCGCCGACGAGCACGTGATCGTACGCGGGGTCGTATTGAAGCGGGTGATTGCCTGAGATCGCAGGCGTCTTGACGACCGACGTGATGCGCAACGTCGCCGGATCGATCGTTACGAATTCATCGAGGTCCGAGATGTTCTGAAAGAGCACGTGCGCCTTGTCGTCCAGCGCGAGATATTCCGGCTTGTGACCGGGGACGGCGACCGTTCCGGCGACGTTCATGGTCGTCGCGTCGACGACGAAGACGCGCGTCCCGTCGTCCTCGTCGGCGAAGATGCGTTTCGTGCTAGGATCGTAGGCGATCGCATCGACGTGGCCGGCGACGTCGGTCGTATGAAGGACGGCGAGCGCGACCGGATCGATCTCACTGACGCTATCTCCATCGCCGTTGCCGGTAAAGACGTGGCCGGTCGCCGAATCGACGGCGATTCCGTGCAACGGACCGGTGCGGACCTGTCCCTTGACCGTACCGGTATCGGCGTCGACGATGAGTAGCGCCTGGCTCCCGGTGTGCGCGGCATAGACGCGCCTGCGAGCGGCGTCGATGACGACATAGTCGAAGCCGCTGAGTTGAGGAACGGCTATGGGCGGAGCGGCGGGCAGAATCGGCATGGCCGCAGAGTCGGGTGCGGATGCCGACGCCTCCTCTCGCACAATGCTGCATTCTTCCTCGACGCTTTCTGGACGAATGCGTTGTATCGTCGGGAACGTGCCCGTCGCTCGATTCGCACTCTCGAACGCGAAGGTGCTCTTTTTCGTGACCCTCGTGCTCGCGGTGCTCGGCTTGCGTGCGTACGCGACGACACCGCAGAGCATCTTTCCGCCGATGTCGTTCTCGAAGATCGACGTGGTCGTCGAGGCGGGCGATCTTCCGCCCGCACGCGTGCGTAGCTCGGTGACCCTGCCGCTCGAGACGAGCTTCGAACAATTAGCCGGCGTCTCGAAAGTGCAATCGAATTCGAGCCAGGGATCCGCTGAGTTCCTCATCTCATTCGACTCGACGACGAATCCGCAGAGCGATCTGCAATTGGTCGATGGTCAAATCGCACAGGTCCGCGCCGGTCTGACTGCGGTTACGAACGTCACGGCAATCGTCGTCACGCCCAATAGCGAGCCCGTGCTCTCGTACGCGTTGACGTCGGCCTCGCTCTCGCAGGCCGTCATGCGCGATATTGCTCGCTTCGCGATCCTCCCGAAGCTCTACGGCGTTCCCGGGCTCGCACGCGTCCTCGTCATCGGCGGCCCGACGATCGAGTACCACGTCGATCTCGAACCGGGCGCACTCGCCGTCGCGGGCTTATCGGCAACGAACGTCTCGCAGGCAATCGCCGATGCCAACGCCGTCCAGGCGGTCGGCATTCGGCGCCAGTACGATCAACGATACGCCGTGGTCGTCGATTCGTCGCTCCGCGGCGTGCGCTCGATCGAGGCGATCGGGGTTCCCGGCAAGACGGTAACGCCGGTGTCCGCACTCGGCACGGTCACGCTCGGCGTCGCACCGCAGACCGCACAGGCGTCCTACGACGGCTCGCACGCCGTCATCATCAACGCGTATCCCGCCGCCGGTGCCGACACCGTGAAGATGGCGCGCGAGCTCGAAACTCGAATGGCGGCGATCACGCCGAGCGTTCCGCGGTCGGTCGCGATCCATCGGTATTGGGATCAGACGACGCTCGTTGTCGCGTCGCAATCGTCGCTTCGCGACTCCATCGTGATCGGCGCGATCCTCGCCGTGATAGTGATCTATCTCTTCTTACGCGATCTGCGGCTCACGCTCGTCGCCGCGGCGATCATTCCGATCGCCATGGCGATCGCCGTGTTCGGCATCGAGCTGACCCATCAGACGCTCAACCTCATGTCGGTCGGTGGTCTCGCGGTGGCGGTCGGCCTCATCATCGACGACGCGATCGTCGTGATCGAGAACATCTCGCGCATTCGGCGTGAGCACCCGGACCTCACGCCGCGTGCGGCGATCGAACACGCGATGAGCGAACTCGCGCTCCCGATGACGGCCTCGACGGCGGCGACCGTCGTCGTCTTCCTGCCGCTCGGCCTGCTCACCGGCGTGACGGGCTTCTTCTTCCGCGCGCTCGCGACGACGCTCGCGACCTCGCTCGTCGTCTCGCTCGCGCTCGCACTCTTCGTTGCACCCAACGTCGCGCTCGCGCTCTTCGCCGCGCCGAAGCACGAACGCGAGGGTGGCCTCATTGCGGCGACGCTCGGTCGCTACGCGGGCCTCTTACGCTGGACGCTTTACCACCGCACCATCGTCTTCATCGCCTCGGGTGCGATCCTCGTCGCGACCTACGCGATGCTGACGTCGCTGCCGTCGAACTTCCTGCCGAAGATGGATGAGGGCCAGTTCGAGATCGGCTACGCGCTACCGACCGGCACCGATCTGCCGGCGAGCGACCGGGCGGCGACGATGATGGAGAACGTCGTCCGCGCGGACCCCGCGGTCGCCTCCGTCGGCGCGCTCACCGGGATCGACGTCAACGGCTATTCGCCGACGCCGCAAGATCACGGCTTGCTCGACGTCTCACTCGTTCCGCCGGGAGGCCGCGCGTCCTACGACGTCGTCAGCGCGCGGCTGCGCGAGCGCTTGCAGGCGACGATTCCATCGGCCACGCTGGATTTCCACCAGATCCTCGAAGACCTCATCAACGGTCTCTCGGGCCAACCCGCGCCGCTCGAGATCGCGATCTTCGGACCCGACCAGGCGACGCTGCTCACGCTCGCGACCGACGTGTCGGCACGGCTTGGCAAAATTCCCGGCGTCGTCGACGCGCAGAGCGGGATCATCTACACGAGCCCGACGCTGCGCCTGCAGCCGAGCGACGCGCGGCTCGCCTCGCTCGGCGTGACGCCGAGCGATTTTGGCAGCGACGTCGGTGCCGCAACGGGCGGACTCGTCGCAACGTCGATTGCGGGGACGACGGAGCAGTATCCCGTACGTGTCTCCATGACGCAGTCGCAGGCGCGAGCGTTCGGGGGCACCGCACTCCTGGCCAGCGGCGTGCCCACGTCCGTCGGCGAACTCGCGACCGTGTCACCGCTTCGGCTCGCGAGCGAGCAGAACGCGGAGAACGGCCAACCGGTGCAACGCGTGATCGCCAACCTCGGGAATCGCAGCCTCTCGGCCGTCGTCACCGACGTCCAGGCGATGATCGCGAAGTACCCGCCGCCACCTGGTTACACCGAGGTTATCGGAGGCCAATATGCCATCCAGCAGTCGTCGTTCAAAGAGTTCGCGTCGGTCATCGTGGTCGCCGTCGCGCTCGTCTTCGCGGTGATGCTCGCGACGTTCCGCTCGTTTCGCCTGCCACTCGTCATCCTCAGCGCGATTCCGCTCGCGCTCATCGGCGTCGCGATCGCGCTCGTGCTCACCGCGACGCCGTTCAACGTCTCGTCGTTCATGGGCCTACTCTTACTCGTCGGCGTCGTCGTCAAGAACGGCATCCTGCTCATCGACGTCGCGAACTACCGTCGACGAGCGGGCGCGAGCGTGGAAGACGCGCTCGTCGCGGCCGGCCGAACCCGGTTGCGGCCGATCGTGATGACGACGCTCGCCGCGATCGGCGGCCTCGTGCCGCTGGCCTTCGGGATCGGTCAGGGCTCGGAGATGGAGAAGCCGCTCGCGATCGCCGTCATCGGTGGGCTCGCGACGGCCACGATCTTCACCCTCGTGGTCATTCCGGTGTTCTACGCCGTCGCGATGGGCCGTGATCGCCCCATCGTCGCCGAGGTTCGCGCGTGATCGCGCTCGCCGCGATCGTGGTTTTCGGCGCGCTCTCGCCGGCGCAGGCCGGTGACGCCGCGGTCGCTGCGTCGCCGAGCATCGCGGTCGCGGACGCGCAGGTGCGCCAGAACGCGGCGACGCTCGGTGCCGCGCGCAGCGCCCTCGTACCCTCGCTCGCGTCATCGTACGTGCAGACCCCGCAGGGCAACCCGCCGGGTCCCAACGTCACCTCGCGACTCGTCACCGTCGGCCTGCAGGAGACGCTCACGGACTTTCTCTCGTACGGTTCCGTCCTGCGGCAAGCGGCGCTGACGCTGAAGGCGTCGCGCGCGGATCGCGACGTCGCGATCCGTGACGAGCGAATCAAGACGGTGCAGTACTACTACGACGCGCTCAAGGCGCGATCGACAGTCGTGACGCGTGCGGCAGTGCTCGCGAGCGCTCGCGCGAGCCAGGCGGCGGCGACGCTGCGCTTTGCGGCGGGCGATGCGCCGAAGCTCGACGTGCTGCGAGCCGAGGTCGCCGTCGCACGCGCCGAGGCCGAACTCGAATCGTCGCGCGTCGCGGAAGCGGATGCCGATCAGGCCCTGCTCCTGGAGACCGGACTGCCGGAGAGCACGGACCTGCAAACGACGCGCGAGGCGACGACGACGGACACCCAGCCGGTGACGGGCGTGCCGTCGACCGGGACGGCGGCGACCGGGGCCGCGCCCAGCTCGGGGACCGCCAACGCGGTCGTCACGAACGCGCTCGCGAATCGCGCCGAGATCGCCTCGCTCTCCGCATCGGCGGATGCGGCGGGCGCCGGCCGGCGCGTCATCGCCGGCGGTGCGTTTCCGGTGCTGCTCGTCGGCGGCGGCTACACGGCGGGGACCGACTCGGGCGTCCCGATCGGCGCCCCGTCGTTGACCGCGAGCGTCCTCTTCCCACTCGGCGCGGGCGCGCGCGATCGGATCGCCGTCGAAGACGCGAAGATCGCCGCTGCGAAAGCGCGCTTCGAAGCGGGCCGCCGCGCGATCATGCTCGAGGTCGCGACCTCCGTGCGATCCGTCGCCTCGCTTGAGCGCACGCTCGACGCGACGCAGCGCGAGAGCCTTGCCGCGCGCGCGGAACTCACGGCGACGGAACTCGGCTATCGCAGCGGCGCCTCCTCATCGCTCGACGTCGAGGTCGCGCGCACGGCCGATACGAGCGCGACGATCGCTCGGGTCGACGCCGAGTACAATCTCGCGAAGGCCCGCGCGGTGCTCGCGCTCGAGCTCGGCCGGTGACGCGCCTTCGCGGGCGTCGGCGGACGGTCGCACTCGTCGTCGCCGTCGTCCTCGGCGTCGCGGTCGCCACGTGGTGGTTGCTGCACCGGTCGCCCGCTCCGCCCGCGAGCGCCGCGCGTTCGACGGGTCCGAGCGTTCCGCTCGCGGCGGTTCGTGCGGGGACGCTCGCCGAGACGCTCGCCGCGACCGGGCGAGTCGGCCCTCCGGCGGGGAGCGATGCGAAGCTCGCGCTCCCACTCTCGGGCGTCCTTGCGAGCGTTGCGGTCCGCGTCGGCGATCGCGTTGCCTCGGGCGAGGAACTCGCCGCACTCGACGCCGGCAGCTTCCGCGACGCCGCGAATGCCGCGCGCGCCGAGCTCGCCGCGGCGACCGCGAGCGCTGCTGGGGGCAACGTCGGCGCCACGTCGGTCGCGGTCGCTCGCGCGAAGCTCGCGAGCGCACAAGCGCGACTCGCGCTGCTCGAACGCGGCGGACCCGCGGCGCTGAGCGACCGCATCGCCGCAATCGGCATCGCCCGCCAGGCAACGATCAAACTCGCGTCGGATCGGAGTACGCTCGCACGCGCGCAGACGCTCTACGTGGGCGGCGTCGCCGCGTATAAGGACGTGCAGCTCGCGCGGGCGCAGGTCGCAACCGACATCACGGATCTGCGAACCGCAAATGCCCGCGTCGCCGCAAGCGACGCGAGCTTTGCGGCCGCCCTCGACGTCGCACGTGCCGACGTCGCCCAGGCTCGCAGCGACGAAGCCGCCGCACGGGCTCAGGGCGGCAACGTGCTCGCGCAGCAACAGGCGTCGCAGGCGAAACTCGCCGCCGCGCAGCGCGACGTTTTCAAGTCCGTGCTCCGCGCTCCGAGCGCGGGCATCGTGGCCGCCGTCCTCAAACACCCGGGCGAAGCCGTCGATCCGACCACGCCCGCGATCGACCTCGTCCCGCCGTTCGATCGCGAGGCGACGCTCGCGATCCCGGTCGGCTCGACGAGCCGCATCGCGGTCGGCGATGCGGTGACGCTCGCGCTGCGGGCGCCTCCCCGCACGGGCGCGGGCGTCGTGCGGGCGATCGCGCCCTCGGGCGAGCAGGGATCGCAGAACTCTGCCGTCGTCATCGACGGCCTGCCGCGCGATGCGATCGCGGGCGAAGCGGTCTCGGCGATCATCACGATCGGCCACGTCTCCGGGTTGCTCGTGCCGCTCGAGGCGATCGTGACGGATCCGCAAACGGGTCTAACCGTCGTGTTCGTCCATAGCGACTCGAGCGATTCGCCGTTCGCACCGCACGCGATCCGCGTCTTAAGCGAGAATGCGACTTCGGCGGTCGTCGCAGGGGATCTGCGTGCCGGCGACCACATCGCGGCGCAGGGCGCTTACACGCTACTCGCACCGGCGGCATAGAAAAAGCGCGACGGTGAGGGCCGTCGCGCTTTGGAAGTGGTGGAGCTGTCGGGGAACTGCCCCCCGAGTCCGAATCGCCGGACCAACGCGTTCTCCAGGCTCAGTTCCGAGTTTGGCTTAGGTCATCGGACGTTTCGGAACACAACTTCCGATGACGGCAACTCCTTGAGTTTCGGTCGATTCGCAGAGCGGACTCCTCGACCTAGCCGGACTTGTTGACGGTCCACGGGGCGGCTCCGGCGACCCTCCGTGTACCGTCGCTAACCTAAATTAGGCAGCGAGAGCGTATTCGTTGTTCGCGTGTAAACGCGTTGCGATCGTTTTAGGAGGGCTCGCAACTCCGCCTGCTTACGTTGCCCACGGATAACCCGTCGAAGCTGCTCAGCCCCGCGTCCGTCGCGCCGATCCCCGACCGGCGGCCTCAATTCTACCATACGCCGGGTTCATTTCAAACCTCCGGCTCGGCGGAGGGCGTCCCGCCGGCCGGTGGAACGCTCGCCCGGTGACCCCGAGCAACTTCGTTCTCATCCTCGTCGCGACGATCGTCGTGCTCGCGGTGCTCGCGAAGCGCTTCTCGCTCCCGTACCCAATCGTGTTCGTGGTCGGTGGCGGCTTCCTCGCATTCTTCCCGCACCTGCCCGGGAATGGCGAGGCCGCTCGAGGCGTCGAGAATGGTTCCGGTGATCTGCGTTCCCGTACCGCCGGGAGCGGTCTGGGCGCTCGCCGCGCCCTGACCGAGTGCGAACGCGCATGCGAGCGCGGCTCCCCCGAGTCTCTGGGGGACGGTTCATAGGCGTCCTCCTCCGATGACGTCGAAAGGCCGCCGCTCGCACAGAGTCCGGCGCCGATCGGCTTGCCTGCCGTAAAAAGTCGACATGGCCGCAATCGTAAGCCGGCGTAACGATCCGGACGAAAAGGTTAATGAACACGTGCTGTTGAGGAAACGTTCAGAGATCGTATGCGAGTCCTGATCGTCGAGGACGACCATCGCATCGCCGAACCGCTCGCCGACGACCTGCGTCGGCAACGCAATATCGTCGATGCCGTCGACAACGGGCTCGACGGTTTTACGTACGCGCGAACCGGCGTCCACGACGTCATCCTCCTGGACGTCGTGCTCCCCGGAATGGACGGCATCGCCGTCTGCGCGGCGCTGCGCGCGGCGGGCTGTACCGCGATGATCGTGATGCTGACGGCACGCGACGGAACCGAGCACACGGTCGCCGGCCTCGACGCGGGTGCCGACGACTACCTCGTCAAGCCCTTCGACTACGAAGAACTCGCAGCCCGACTGCGAGCACTCGAACGACGCCGCGCACCGTTGCGCCCCAACATCTTGCGCTCCGGCGCGCTTACGCTCGACGTCACGCAGATCCGCGTGCGATTCGGCGGCCGCGCCGTCGCACTCACGCCGACGGAGTTCGCGATTCTGGAATTGCTGATGCGAGAGCCCAGCCGCGTGTTTTCGCGCACGCGTCTCCTCGAGCGTGCACTGCCCTTTGCGAGCGACGCCGCAAGCGGCACGATGAAATCACACGTCGCGAACCTGCGTCGGAAGATCCGTGCCGCCGGTTGCCCGTACGATCCCATCGAAACGCTCCATGGCATCGGCTACCGGCTCGCAGAACCGGCATGACGCGCGGCTTCCCCGAGTTGCGAGGACTCGAACGACGGCTCGCGCTCGCGTATCTCTCGGCGTTCGCGGCCGTGCTGCTCGCCTGCATCGCCGCGGCGCACGCCTCGCTCGTCCTGACCCTGCGAGCCGGCGAGAACGCACGGCTGACGGAACTCATCCGAGAGGCTCGCGGCGCGTACGTGGCGGCGGGAGGCAGCCTCCACATCGACAGCGATGGACCGCAGCTCTTCAACCTTCGCAGCGAAGGCGTCATCTGGTACGATCGCTCGGGACGAATAGTGGCCGCCGAGGGCATCGCGCCGCCGGAGGGCGGCAGAGCGTCGCGCGCCCGAATCGGCGACGAGCTCGTTCGCCGCGCGCCTACGGCGCACGGCTACGTCCGCGTCGCCACGGAAACGGCTCGCGACGCGGACTTCTTGCGCCACAGCGACGAGGCGCTCGCGCTCGGCAGCCTCGCAGCCCTGGTGCTCGCGAGCATCGGCGGGTTGCTCCTGGCCCGCCGGGCGATCGCGCGCGCTCGCGCGACCGTTCGGGCAATGCGCGACTTTACCGCGGACGCCGCCCACGAGTTACGCGGCCCCCTCGCCGCAATTCGCGGAAACGCGCAAGCGAGCATTCGCGATGCGAGCGACCTGCCGGCCGCCCAAGCGCGTCGGCTCGCGAACATCGACGCCACCGCGCGATCCATGGCGTGTATCGTCGACGATCTGCTGCTCCTCGCACGCGCGGAGGGTACGTCATCGACCGAACTCTATGCGGTCGACGTCGCCGCGCGTGTCGCCGCAGTCGTCGCCGCGCGCACCGAACTCGCGACGCAGACCGGCGTCGCGCTCCGCTATCCCGCCGGCGGTCGCGCCATCGCCTACGGCGACCCGTCGGAGATCGAGCGCATCGTCGCGAACTTGGTCGACAACGCCTTGCGGCATACGCCGCGCGGCGGATCCGTCGATCTCGCGTGCCAGCGTTCGCGGGCGGGGCTGACCGTCGTCGTCCGCGATTCGGGCGTCGGCATCGCGGAAACGGATCTCGCGCGGATCTTCGAGCGCTTCTGGCGCGGCGATCCGGCGCGTGGGCATGGTGCGGGGAGCGGGCTCGGGCTCGCGATCGCTCGCGCGCTCGCGCGGCGGCACGGCGGCGAGGTCACCGTCGCGAGCCTGCCGGGAACCGGTAGCACCTTCACGCTCGAACTCCCGGCACGCCCGCCACGCTCGCAGCTCGACGCTTTCGACTAGCGGAGAGGCTCGCATTGCACGCCGTTACGGGTGCATCGAGAACGGCTCGATCCGAGCGCCCGACGCGGCGGCCGAGACAACCGTCGAAGCTGCTCAGCCCCGCGTCCGTGACGTCGATCCCCAAACGGCGCCGTCATTTCTAGCATACGCCGGGTCCATTTCAAACCGCCGCCTCGGCGGAGGGCGTCCGGCCGGCCGGTGGAACGCTCGCCCGGTGACCCCGAGCAACTTCGTTCTCATCCTCGTCGCGACGATCGTCGTGCTCGCGGTGCTCGCGAAGCGCTTCTCGCTGCCGTACCCGATCGTGTTCGTGGTCGGTGGCGGCTTCCTCGCATTCTTCCCGCACCTGCCGACGATCCGGCTCGATCCGCAGTGGGTCTTCCTGATCTTTCTGCCACCGCTGCTCTACTCGGGCGGCTTCTTCACCGACTGGACGGTCTTCAAGCAGAACGTCAAGCCGATCGGCATTCTCGCGATCGGCCTGGTGCTCATCACGACGGTCGTCGTCGCCTTCGTCGCCAAGACGTTTCTGCCGGGGTTCGATTGGGCCGACGCCTTCGTGCTCGGCGCCGTGATCTCGCCGCCCGATCCTGTGGCGGCGGGTGCGGTCTTCGAGCGCTTCTCCGTGCCCGAACGAATCGTCGCGATCCTCGATGGCGAGGGGCTGCTCAACGACGCGGTAGCGCTCGTACTCTACGGCTTCGCGATCGACGCCGTCGTCACCGGACGTTTCTCGCTCGCCGCCGCGAGCGGCGACTTCGTGCTGGTCGCCGTCGGCGGCGTGCTCTTCGGCATCGCGATCGCCTGGATGTTCTCAAATCTCATTGGGGTTCTGCGCCGCTTCGATCTCTCCGATACGCTCATCGACGTGACCATCCGGCTGTTAACGCCGTACGCATGCTACCTCGGCGCCGAGGCGATCCACGTCTCGGGCGTTCTCGCATCCGTCGCAGCCGGCATCTATGTCAGCCGCGCGTCGGCGCGCGCGCTCGAGCCGGGAGCGCGGCTCGTGTCGTCGGCGGTCTGGGATCTCATCGTCTTCCTGCTCAACGGCTTCGTCTTCTTGCTCATCGGGCTGCAGCTACGCTCGATCGTCTCCGATCCGAGCTTCGTGAAGTCGGAGCTCTCGGTCGGCTTGATGATCTGCGGCGTCATCATCGTCGTGCGCATGATCTGGTGTTACGTCGGCATCTACGCGCCGATGGCGCTCGAGACGAAATACGGCTCGCGCGAAAAGCCGCCGAAGTGGCAGTACACGTTCATCCTGGGCTGGAGCGGCATGCGCGGCATCGTCTCGCTCGCGGCGGCGCTTGCGATCCCGACGATGACCGCGAGCGGCGGCGCGTTCCCCAATCGCAACGTCATCATCTTCGTGACGTTCTGCGTCATCGCGGTGACGCTCGTCGGCCAGGGCCTCGTACTGATCCCGCTGATCTCGTGGCTCAAGATCGACGCCGGCGGCGCCCGTCGTCAGCGCGAACTCGAGGTGCGCGTCGCCGCACTCGAAGCGGCCATCTCGCGCCTGCGTTCGCTCGAGCCGAAATTCGACTCGGTCGAGCAGTGGGAAGTCGAGAGCCGCCTCATCGGCGAGTACCAGTACCGGATCGGCCACCTGCGCGGCTATCTCGACGGCTCGGTCGAGGAGGGCGACCTGCGGCACGACACGGCGTTGCAGCATGAGGCGCTCACCGCCGAACGGCGCGAGATCGCCCGGCTACGTCAACTCGGCGACATCCCCGACGTGATCTTTCGCACCATCCAGTACGACCTCGATCTGGCCGAGGAGCGCATCTCCTAGACGACGCTGTTCTGCGCGCGCCAGCGGCGGCCGAGCTCGTCGGGATCCGTTCGATCGAAGCTCAGCGGCGTGACGCTCGTGTAACCGTCGCGAACCGCCGCGAGATCCGTCCCCTCGACGATGTCCTCGGTGTCGAAGGTGCCCCAGAGCCAATAGTACGTGCCGCCCTGTGGGTCGTCGCGTGCGGTGACACGATCGCGGTAGATTTTCCGGCCCAGGCGGCAGTACTTAAGGCCGCGTCGGCGAGAAGCCGCGACATTGGGGACGTTGACGTTGAGCAGCGTCGTGTGCGGCAGACCGTCTTTGAGGACCTCGCGCGCAAGGTCCGTTGCGATCGCGGCCGCCTCGTCCCAGCGATACGGCTCGCCATCACCGAACGTCGCGAGCGAGATCGCGATCGACGGGACGCCGATCGACGTCGCCTCGAGCGCCGCTGCGATGGTGCCGGAATAGAACGTGTCATCAGCGAGGTTCGCGCCGCGATTGATGCCGCTGACGCAGAGCGCGGGGCGTTGACCGCAGAGCGTGTACGCGCCGAGCACCGCGCAATCGGCGGGCGTGCCGTCGACCGCGAAGGTCGTGACGGCGCGGTCCTCGATGCGCCGTACCCGAACGGGCGTGCGAACGGTGACGCGGTGACCAACGCCGCTCTGATCGGTCTCGGGCGCGACGACGACGACGTCGCCGAGGACGCGCAACGCTTCAGCGAGCGCGATGATGCCGGGGCTCGCGAACCCGTCGTCATTGGTGACCATGATCGTCGGCCGAACGTCGTGCATGCCCGAGCGGTTCGGTTTCGCGCTACACCCTTACTTCGTCGCGGGGATACCTTTATGTTCCGTTAAGGTGCCGCGGGCAACTACGATGGGTCACCCTTCGAACGGAGAAAATATGCGCAACCGTCTTGTCGGCGTCGCGACCGTCGCCGCCTTTGCCGCATCGATCGCGGCACCCGCCATCGCGGCGAGCGTCAAACTGCTCGAGACGGGGTCGACCCTCGTGTATCCGCTCATGAACGAATGGGTCAAAGCCTATCAGGCCAAAGACGGCAGCGTTCAGATCACGACGCAGGGCACCGGTAGCGGCACGGGCATCTCGCAGGCGATCGCCGGCGTCGCGCAGATCGGCGCCTCCGATGCGTACGTCAGCGACGGGCAGATGAAAACGGCGAACGTCTTGAACATTCCGCTCGCCATCAGCGCGCAGCAGATCAACTACAACATTCCGGAGATCGGCGACGCGCACCTCAACCTCTCCGGTGCGGTGCTCGCAGGCATCTACGACGGATCGATCCGCAAGTGGGACGATCAGAAGATCAAGGACATCAACCAGTCGCTCGCGTCGAAGCTCCCGAGCAACGACATCGTTCCGGTCCGCCGGTCCGACGGCTCGGGCGACACGTTCATCTTCTCGCAGTACCTCAGCGACACGGCGCCCTCGTGGCAGAAGGGTCCAGCGTACGGCACGACGATCAGCTGGCCCGCGGTGCCGAACGAAGTCGGCGCGAAGGGCAACACCGGCATGATCGACGCCGCGAAGTCCACGCCGTACTCGATCGCGTACATCGGAATTAGCTACATCAACGAGACCAAGGCGGCGAAACTCGGCTACGCTGCGCTGCAGAGCAAGGGCGGCTCGTTCGTCCTGCCGACCGAAGAGAACATCAAGGCGGCTGCGAACTCGCTCGTCGCGAAGACGCCGAACGACGAGCGCATCTCGCTGATCGACGCGCCCGGCAAGGACGCGTATCCGATCATCAACTACGAGTACGCGATCGTGAAGCCGAAGCAGTCCAACGGCGACACGGCGACCGCGCTCAAGAATTTCTTGACGTGGGCGATCTCGCCCGAGGGCGGCTCGCAGTCGCAGTACCTCGAGAAGGTGCATTTCATCGCCCTGCCCGAGAACATCGCTGCCAAAAGCCGCGCGCAGATCGACAAGATCTCCTAATCCGTGGCTCAGGTACGTACGCGTCGGAGCTCCGATCGCGCACTCGGCCTGACGACCGCCACCGCAGCCGCGCTCACAGCGGCTGCGGTGTTCGTCATCGCGCTGTTCATCGCGATCTCGGCATGGCCGTCGATCCTCTATAACGGGTTGACGTTCCTGACCAGCGCCATCTGGGATCCCGGCAATCAGTACGGCGGCGGCACCTCGACGCATAACGGCGTCGCCGGGTCTCCGGGCGCGTCGTTCGGCATCCTTGTGTACATCTTCGGGACCGTCGCCAGCTCGGCGCTCGCCATGCTCATCGCGACGCCGCTCGCGATCCTCGTCGCGATCTCGCTCGTCTACCGCGTGCCGCACCAGCTCGACCTCGTGACGAACACGCTCGTCGAGCTAATGGCGGGCGTGCCGTCGGTCGTCTACGGGCTGTGGGGCATCGTCGTGCTCGTCCCGTTCATCGGCGCGACTCTCGGGCCGACCGTCACCGGCTGGTTCGGCCCGGTCCCGTTCCTGGGCGGTGCGTCCGGTAGCGGGTATGGCCTCGTCGCGTCCGGCCTCGTGCTCGCGATCATGGTCCTGCCGATCATGGCCGCGACGATGCGCGACCTCATCCGGGGCGTGCCGGATGCGATCAGCGAAGCGAGCGCCAGCCTGGGGGCCAATCGCTGGCAGACGATCACCCAGGTCGTGCTGCCCGCCGTGCGCGCCGGCATGGTCGGCTCGGCGCTGCTCGCGCTCGGCCGCGCGCTCGGGGAGACGATGGCCGTGCTCATGGTCAGCGGCGGTGCGCAGAATCAGTTCCCGAGCAACGTCTTCTCGCCGATCAATACCATGGCGGCGGTCATCGTCTCGCAGCTCGACAGCGCGCTCACGGACGCGAGCGGCCTCTCGGTCTCCGCGCTCGCCGAGACCGCGCTCGTCCTCTTCGCGATGACGCTCCTCGTCAACGTCATCGCGCGCGGCATCGTCCGGTTCGGCGCGCGTGCGAAAGGGAGCTTATGAGCGCCGCCGCCGCCAGCCCGGCCGCCATCGCCGCCAGGCGGCAGACGCGGGCCGCGAAGCCCATCGCGAGCGCCGGCTGGATCGCGAGCGTCGCCGCGCTCGCACTCGCGCTCGCCGTCCTCGGCTTCATCTTCGCCTTCGTGATCGTGCACGCGCTGCCCGCGCTTCGGCCGTCGCTCTTCACGACGGTCACGAACGGCGTCTCGGGCGGGCTTCGCAACGCGATCCTCGGGACGATCTATCTCGTCGTCGGTGCCGTCGCGCTCTCGGTGATCATCGGGCTCGGAACCGGGATCTGGCTCGTCGAATATGCGAGGGGGCCTCTCGCCGAAGGCGTGCGATTCATCAGCGACGTCCTCGCCGGCGTTCCGTCGATCGTCGTCGGCTACGCGGGTTACGCGTTGCTCGTCCAGCGGCTCGGCTGGCACTTCTCGCTCGCGGCGGGCGCGATCGCGCTGATGATCGTGATGCTGCCCTACGTCGTTCGCGGGACCGACCAGGCGCTCGGCGCAGTGCCGGTCGCGTTGCGCGAAGGCTCGTTCGCGCTCGGCGCCGATCGCGTCACGACGCTCTTCCACGTCGCCTTGCCGTTCGCGCTGCCGAGCATCACGACCGCGTTACTGCTCGCCACCGGAATTGCGATCGGCGAGACGGCACCGCTCATCTACACCGCCGGCTGGTCGAACTACGATCCGTCGCTCGCGCTCACACACTCGCCGGTCGGCTACCTCACGTACGTCGTCTGGACGTTCATCGAGCAGCCGTTCGCGGCGTCGCACGAGCTCGCGTATGCGGCTGCGGCGCTGTTGATGGTGTTCGTCTTCCTCACGAACGTCGTCGCTCGGCTAGCCATCGCCGCCTACGTCCGCCGTTCGCGCGGCGAAGCATAGCCGCCGCGCCGATCGCCGGATCGCGCGTCATGTCGATGCCGACGGCCTGCGCTTCGAGCATGGGGCCGGACATCGGCACGAAGATCTCGCGGAGCTCGAAGTTCGCGCGACGCGGCGCGTCGACCGTCTTCATGAACGCGATGCAAGACGGACACGTGCTGAAGCTCAGCATGGAGACGACGAGCCGGCCCGAGCCGCTCGTCGCGTACGGCGCGCGCCCGAGGTCGTCCCAGAGCGCGTCGCGGTCGCGACGGGCAGCGCCGAATCCACGACCTGCGCGCGCGATGATCGGCAACATCGACGAGAGTGCGCCAAGGGCGAGCGCGAGCGAGCGGCGGAGCCACGGTCGAAGGACATGCACCGATGCATCCGAAATCGCGCGGCCGGCCGTCGCTCGCACTCGACCGCGCCATCGACCTCGTGGGCGCGGCGACGATCGGTATCGCCGTCGCGCCGCTCGTCGGGCTTGCGGCACTCGCCGTCCTCATTACCTCGGGTCGACCGACATGGTACGTGGCGCTGCGGCTCGGCCGCGACGCGCGACCCTTCGCCTGCTATAAGTTGCGAACGATGACGGTCGCGTGCGCAGACGGCGCGCCGCGGATCACCGGCGTCGGCCGCCTCCTTCGGGCGGCGTGTCTCGACGAGGTACCGCAACTCTGGAACGTCCTTCGCGGCGAGATGCGGCTCGTCGGGCCACGGCCGCTCTCGCGCGCCGCTTTTGCGAGCGAGCCCGAGGTGCGACGGGCGCGCTGCGCCGTGGCGCCGGGATTGACCGGACTCGCCCAGGTCCGCGCGCGAGCGTTCGCTCCGACGCCCGCCGCGATGCTCGCGGACGACCTCGCCTACGTCGCCCGCCGGTCGACGGCGCTCGACCTCGCGATCTTGGGCCGCACGCCCGCAATGCTCGCGTGGCGAATCGTTCGCGCGTTCCGGAAGACGAGTTAGGCCCGGACTCCACCGGCGACGTGAGGACGCGTCTCGAAGAGAAAGTCGCGAAGGCGAATGAGATAGGCGATACACCATCGATCCGATTGGTCGCAAAAGATTTTTGTCGCCCCCCCTTTCATTCGGGTGCAAATGTGCTGATAAGGAATACGAGACACTTCTAAGCCACCCCGAGGACCCTTCCATGATCTCTAGCGTGCTCGGTCCTGTTTCCGGCTCGACGATCACAGCTCCGAACATCGACGATGTCACAAATACGCCCGCCGCAAGCTCGGCCCAAACTGGGCCAGCCGCCGATAACGATCGCATTGTGCCGCGCGGTGAAGGCGCGAGTCCCGATCTCGCGACCGTGGCGATGCTGCTGCCGCCACTAGGCGATTTCGGTCCGGTCGCCGACCAGTCGCCCAGAGCGAAGCTGCAGTCGGCTGCGGAAAGCGGACTGGCAGAAGCGTCGCACGATACGTCGACGAGCGCCGGCAAATACCTCAGCGATCCCAAGCATCAAGCCTTGGTCGCCGGAAGCATCACGGCGTTCGCTGCGGTCCAAGCTTTGCCCGGGCCGGACGGCGCGATCGATGCCACGGTCGGCGCCGTCGGCGCGGCGATGTACGCGTCCGCTGATCCCGAGCATAAGGTCAACATCGAGAAGGCTCTGGCGGAGTTGAAGCAGTACGGCGCCGGAGCCACCGGAGCTAAGTCGCAGGGTGACCTCGACGCTGCTGCTCATCACTTCGCAAGATTTCTCGAGATCGGCGGCCCGGAAGCGGCCGACGCAGTAGGCGCCCTCGCGGTAAGCCCGGTGAAGTTGGGCGGAATCGCCGGAAAGGCCATAACGCTATCCAGTGACGCTCTCTCGGCGGGCGCCAAGGGACTCACGAACGTCGGCACGGCAGCCCAGCGCGGCGTCGATGCAGCGAACCACTGGCTCGGCGAGGTGGCGAACGATCTTGCTTCGTCCGAAAGACCGATTCTCGCACCTGCGGGCGCGGGCTCCCACGTCGGTATCGGAGTGGTCGAGAGCAGAGCCATGCGCCCGCATGCCAGCCTCGAGCCATCGCCGATTCGCAACGGTGCGACCGCGACGGATCGCCGCAACGTCATGGATCACGAAGTCGCGGGCGGCCACACGGTTTCAAGTCACGTTGGAAAAACGCAGGCTCAGCTGCAAGGCCGGCTTGCGTCCAGCCCGCGGCTCCAGGGAACTTCATCATTTCCAAATCATCCAACGGCGAATTTCGCACAAGCATCGTCGTTAAACAAAATCATGCGAAGATCGATGAATGGCTAGCTAGCTCAAAAACTCGTCCGCTGGACGTTGAGGCAGACACCGGCAAACCAGTCGGTCGAGTTCTTCAACGCAATGGCAATTTCAGTGAGACGACGAAGGCGCGGGGAATTGCGGTAAAGGACACTTCTCCGCAAGGCTGGCACTTCTTAACCTCCTTTCCAATAAAGTAGGGCCAGATGAAGCCATCGCAAGAGCAATATCCGGAGCTTAATCAGATCATGGGAGGCTACTTCCATCAAGACTGGATCGATTTTTGTGAAGAACGTGGTGAATCAGCGGTCGAAGAAACCGTATTAAATCAAATGCTCCGTGACTCAAACGCGAGCGAGAGAGAAGCCGCAGTTCGAGAGCTCGAACGGTTGCTCGCAAGCACTACTAGCGATGAGTCTCTCCGCGATATAATCGTTGACGACATGGGAGCTCAAGTCAAGCCTCAACTCGAAGGCATGACGATGCGCGAATGGCTCGAACACGTTGCCGATCTGCTTCGTAAGGCGTAGCAACAAAGACGACGTAGCCTTACGCCCAATCGGCACAACGAGTGAGAAAGACATTACCGCCGAACCGTTGCGCAAGAGCTCATGCCGATCGAGGGAAGATTTTGAAAGAAGCGGCGCAGACATTGGTTGCGAAGAACAGCGGACCTACGCATAGTTGAGCTTTATCCTGCCGGGCTCGGCGATAACCACCGACCATCGCTCAAGCAGCAATGTCGCGGCCTACGCGCCGCCGTCGCATCGGCTCGAAAGGATCCCCTTACGAGCGTCGTCGCTTGCAAAGACGTCTCGTTCCACTCGTTTTTAAAGTACACCTTATCGAAAAGCGCGCTATGTCAAGAGCGCGATTTACGTTGGCGCCGCGGGCGCGCTCAGCCCCGCCTTGATCGTTGCGGCGAGCGCGGGCGTCATGCCCTTGACGGCCGCGATCTCGTCGATGCTCGCGCGCTTGATCGCACCGACGCTGCCGAATGTCACGAGCAAACGCTTACGGCGCACGGGTCCCACCCCCGCGAGCGCGTCGAGCGCCGACTGCGTCATCGCCTTGTCGCGGCGCAAGCGGTGATAGGTGACCGCGAAGCGATGCGCTTCGTCGCGCACGCGCATGATGAGATGGAGCCCGGGCGAACCCGGCGGGAGAACGATCGGCTCGGGGTTCCCCGGCACGAAGAGCCACTCGTGCTCCTTGGCGAGCCCGGCGACGGGAATGCCCCAGAGGTCGAGCTCCTCGAGCACCTCGACGACCGCGCTCAGCTGGCCCTTGCCACCGTCGATAAGCAGCAGATCGGGCCGGTGATGAAAGCGCTCTTTCTTCTGCAATTGCGCCTGCAGTTTCGCGGCGCCGTCGACCGGGGTGTCCTCGACGATGCTCTCGGGATCTTCCTCGCCCGGCGCGTTCGTGTCGGCCCGCAGATAGCGCAGCCGCCGCCGTAACGTCTCCTGCATCATCGCGAAATCGTTCGGTCCTTGATCGTAACGAATCTTGAAGCGGCGGTAGTCGCTCTTCTTCGAGCGACCCTCGACGAAGACGACCATCGACGAGACGGAGTTTGTGCCTTGGATGTTCGAGATGTCGTAGCACTCGATGCGATGCGGGACGTCGGGGAGATCGAGCGCCGCCGCGAGTTGCGAGAGCGCCTGCGCGCTCGCCGACTCCTGCGTCTCCTGATGCGCGAGGAACGCTTTGAGATTCTGCTCGGCGTTCGCATGGACGAGCCGGAGATATTCGGCGCGCGGACCGCGCCGCGCGTGCAGCACGCGCACGCGCTGACCCTTGAGTTCGGAGAGCCACTTCGCGATCGTCCCGCCGTCGCTCGGCAACACCTCGACGAGCACTTCCTTCGGAATCGAGGCCTGCGAGACGACGCGGCGCGCACGAGCCTTCGCTGCGACGGGAACCTCGTTGCCGCGCGCCTCGCGCGTCGCGAGCGGCGAGAAGCCGTCGCCGATCGAGCCCGCGATGCCCGCCCCGCCCGCGCGCGCCGTGTAGAACTGCGTGAAGAACTCACCGAGCACGTCGGCGTCGCTCTGATCGGAGACGCCGTCGAGGATGAAGTGCTCCTGGCCGAGTAATTTTCCGCCGCGCACGAGGAACACTTGCACGCACGCCTGACCCTGCGCGCGAGCAACCGCGACGAGGTCCATGTCGATCCGCGAGCTCCACACGACCTTCTGGCCCTCGGTGACACGCCGGACGGCGACGATCCGATCGCGTAGCCGAGCGGCGGCCTCGAAGTTCATGCGATCCGCCGCATCGGCCATCTCGGTGCCGAGGCGCTGCAAGAGCCGCTCCTGCTGGCCCTCGAGGAAGAGCACGACCTCATCGACGAGCTCGTCGTACTCGGGCTCGCTCTGGAAGCCGACGCACGGCGCCATGCAGCGCTTGATGTGATACTGCAGGCACGGCCGCTTGCGTTTGCCGTCGATGGGCTCGCGGCACGTCCGCAGCGGAAAGACGACGCGCACGAGGTTGATGAGCTCGCGCAAGCCGTGCGCGTTCGTGTACGGCCCGAAATAGCGGCCGCCGTCGTCGCGCACGACGCGCGTGAACGTCACGCGCGGGAACGGCTCGTCGGTCACCTTGAGATACGGATAGCGCTTGTCGTCGCGCAGCCGGACGTTGAACGGCGGCTGATGGCGCTTAATGAGATTTGCCTCGAGGATCAATGCCTCGATCTCATTGTTGACGACGATCCAGCGCACGTCCACGACGCGCTCGACCATCTTCGTCGTGCGATACGCGTGAGCCGCGGAGTCCTGAAAGTACGAGCGCACGCGCGACCGCAGCGACACGGCCTTCCCGATGTAGAGAATCCGCTCGCTCGTACCGAGCATGATGTAACAACCAGGCGCGTCGGGGAGCTGCCCGAGCCGGTCTTCGATCGAGCGGACGACGGGCGCGGAGGGGATCACTTCATGCGCGAGAGCGCTGCGGTCGCTCCGTCGAAGGCTGATTGCGCTTCACTGCGCGAGCGCTCCGCGTTCCCGGAAAAATAATCGTCGAGCGCCGCGCGATACTGCTTCTTCGCGTCATCGAGATTGGCGCCGGGCACCTGCGACGCGAGCTCGAGCTGGCGCTTCGCGACGATGAGATCGCCCGAGAGCGCAGGCCCGTTCTCGACGATCGGCACGCCCCGAGCGGCCTGGGCGGCGATCGCCGATTGTGCCGGCGCGTAGGCGCGCGGCGCCGCGACCGTCGGGCTGCCGAGCAGGACGTCGGCTTGCGCGCGCGCCGATGCCGCGAGCGAACCCGCGCGGTCGCCGGCGCGCGCCTTCTGCACCGCCTGGGCGTAGTCGTACTGCGCGCGCTGGGCGGCGGCCGGGTTGTTCACGCCCGTCCGCACGATCGCACCGTAGGCTTGGTTGAGCCCCCGGCCGACCGGCGTCGCCGGCAGCGGCACGGGCCCGAGAATTGGTCGCGGCGGCGTCTGCGCGCCGGCCCCGACGGACGTCGCCGCGACCAGCAGCACGGCTGCGAGGGCGCTAGGAAAGCGTGTCCGTCGAGCGGCGCGAGCGGGTTGCGAGGTAGACGAGGTAGCCGACGATGACGACCGCGAGCGCCAGCGCCACGCCAAGGGTGATTTTGTGAATTTGCGGGGTGATTGCATCGAGATGTTTTCCGAAGAGACTGCCGATCCACGCGAGACCGAAGCAGAAGATCGCCGAGCCCGCCGCCGTATAGCCGATGAAATATCGCTTCTGCATCCGTGAGACGCCCGCCGGAAGGGCGGCGATGCCACGGATCAGCGGGATGAAGCGACAAACGAAGACGACGACGTTGCCGTACCGCTCATAAAACCGGTGGAACGCGTCGAGTTTCTTCTCGCTGAGCTTGAGATAGCGGCCGTAGCGCACGACGAAGGGCCGGCCGCCGGCGAAGCCGATCGCGTACAGCAGGGTGCCGCCGACGACCTCGCCGAGCGTCGCGATCGTCGCCGCGAGCCAGACACTCGAGAGGTGGCCTGTCGCCGCGAGCGCGCCCGCGGCCGGCACGATCAGCTCCGTCCCGACCGGGATCCCGAGATTGCCGATCGCCATGACGAGGAACAGGCCCGAGTAGCCGGTTCGATCGACGATGTCGAGGAACAGCGCGCTGAAGTGCTCCACGCGCTACCGGGTCGCCGGGGCGGCGGCGAGCGACCGAACGAGCTCGGCCGCGAGCCCGCCGTCGGCGAGCAGCGCGACGTAGAGGTCGTCGGGCGCGATCTCGCGCGACTCTGGGACGGCGAGCTCGGCGGCGCGCACGATGTTCGAAATCCTGGGCGTCACGAGAATGCCTTCCCAGAGCCGCTCGTCGCCCGTCCCGATCGCGCGGCGCAGGCAGCCGAGAATCGCGCTCGAGGACATGCCGTCCTCGGCAAGCCGGCGCTCGATCACGGCATCGTGCTCCTCGAGGAGCGCGAGCAAGAGGTGGGCGGCGCCGATGTAATAGTGGTTATGATTTCTGCAGGCCTGCTCGGCGGAACGCAAGACGCGTTGCGAAGCCGGGCCAAAACGTGTGAACACGTCGAGCGTCCCTCGCGGTACTCAATCGGGGCGGCAGGATTTGAACCTGTGACCTCTGCGTCCCGAACGCAGCGCTCTACCAAGCTGAGCTACGCCCCGTCAATCCGCTCAGGACCACCGTCGGTTCTCTCAGACGTGAGACGCTCCTTCCCAGGTTGGCGATGTAGCGCGTTGAACCGTCGGTACGGCTCATGAAATACGTCATCGTCGGCTGCGGCCGCGTCGGAGCGACGCTCGCGAAGCTCCTCGTCGCCGAGGCGCACGAGATCGTCGTCGTCGATGAAAACCCGGCCGCCTTCAAGCGCCTCGGCAACGGCTTCTCGGGGCGCGTCGAGGTCGGCACCGGCATCGACGTCGATGTCCTGCAGCGCGCCGGGGCCGCCGAGGCCGACGGCTTCGTCGCGGTCACCGACGGCGACAACCGTAACGTCATGGCCGCACTCATCGCGCAGCGCATGTTCGGCATCAAGAAGATCGTCGCGCGCATCTACGATCCACCGCGCGGCCAGCTCTATCGCGAGCTCGGCATCGAGACCGTCTGTCCAACGACGGTCGGCGCAAAGATCGCCCGCGACAAGCTCATGCACGTCCCGTTCGAATCCGTCCCGTCGTTCGATTTCGGGAAGCTCTCGTCGCTTGCGATCACGGTCGGCCGCGCGCTGGCCGGAACGACCGTCGGCGAGCTCTCCCAGCCCGGCGCCGTGCTCGTCGCGGCGATCCGGCGCGGCAACCGCGTGTGGCTCCCGCAGCCGGGCGACGCGCTCGCCGAGGGCGACGAGATCAACGCCGTCGTCGCGCCCGAAGCGCTCTCGGCCTTCGTGGCGCGCGCCGCCGCGTCGCCGATCGACGTGCTCGCCTAAGCCGTGTTCGTCATCATCGTCGGCGGCGGCAAGGTCGGGACGTATCTCGCGCGCGCGCTCTTGGCGAAGACGCACGAGGTCGTGCTCATCGAGAAGCAGGCGCGCCGCGCACAGCTCACGGCCGATTTGCTCGAGGGCGACGTCACGATGGTCGGCGACGGCTGCGATCCCCTCGTCCTCGACGCCGCGGGCGTCAAGCGCGCCGACGTGGTCGTCGCCGACACGGGCGATGACGAGGATAATCTCGTCGTGTGCCTCATCGCGAAGAAGCACTCGCGCGCGCGCTGCATCGCTCGCGTCAACAATCCGCGCAACGTCGCGATCTTCGCGTCGCTGGACCGGACGCAGCCGATTACGACGATCTCGTCGACGGAGGTGATCCTGAGCGCGATCGACGCCGAGGTCAACGCCGCCGACTTCGCGCTGCTGGCGACGCTGAGCGACGGCAAGCACGAGTTGACGCGGCTCGAGATCCGCGCCGACTCGCCCGCGGCCGGGAAACGCCTCAAGGACGCGCGTTTGCCGCGCACGTCGATCGTCGTCGCCCTCGAGCGCGTCGACGAGGAGCTCATCATCCCGAGCGGCGACACGCTGCTCCTCGCCGGCGACAACGTGATCATGCTCGTGAAAGCCTCCGCGCGCGAGGACGTGCGCGCCGCCCTCATCGGGCCACAGCCGTGAGCGACGCGCTCGCGCCCGAGTACCGCGCGAAGCGCGAGGTCGGCTACAACGCCGTCGACGCGTACGTCCGCGACGGCACGTGCATCGGCCTCGGCACCGGCACGACCGCGAGATTCGCCGTCGACCGCGTCGGCGAGCTCGTCGCGAAAGGCTGGTCGCTGCGCGCCGTGCCGACGTCGGTCGCGACCGCGACGCAGTGCCGCTCGCTCGGCATCGCGCTCGCAAGCTTTGGTGGTGAAGCAATCGACGTCGCGATCGACGGCGCCGACGAGACGACGCGCAGCCGCGACCTTATCAAGGGCGGTGGCGGCGCGCTCTTCCGCGAGAAAGCCGTCGCCCTCGCCGCGGCGACGTTCGTCGTCATCGTCACCGATCGCAAGGTCGTCGCGAAGCTCGGCGCGTTCGCGCTGCCGATCGAAGTCGTGCCGTATGCGCTCCCGGTCGTGATGCGCGAACTGCAAACGTATGGCGTACCGGTCGTCCAGCGGATGCGCGACGGTAAGGCGTACCTCACCGACAACGGCAACGCGATCGTCGACTGCGCATTCGGCACGATCGACGACCCGGGCGCCCTCGACGCGCGACTGCAGGCGATCCACGGTGTCGTCGACACGGGGCTCTTCGTCGGGCTCACCGCCCACGTGCTCGTCGCTCGCGAGGACGGGACCACCGACGCATTCTAAGCCCACGCCCCGACGGATCGTATGATCGACGTCGCTCGAACGGTCGGCTTCGCAGCGTGGCTCGGTACGATGTGGTTCGCTGCGGCGAGCCTCGACCGCTTGAGAAGGCCGCGGTCGGTGGCAACGAAAGGTACTGAGTAGAAGGCCAGTAGATCAGTCTTTAGGTCGTAGTGAGCGCGATGGGCGTGCGCGTCAACGGAACGCTCTGGCCGTAGAGCAAGCCGAAGGCACGTGAGCGCGCCGCCGTCCCCTTAAGTGGCGCCAAGCGGCGTGTCGGGATCCTGTCGGCGACGTCTTGCTGCTCGGTCGAATACCGAGCAGCTTCGATGGCGCTACTTTGTTCCAACTTCGGTTGCGGGGCTTCGTGCGTATCACCCTTTGCTTGTCGAGCACACGCGATACGCGAAGGACCCGTGGGTTATCGAATACCGCGGAGGAGGCTCACAATCATGACCTTCAGCCCGAAGTGTTCTCAAAGATCTGCCCAATGCGCCGACGATAGTGGTACTTTAGCACCGGCTAATCCCACTGCTTTAGGCAGGAACCTCTCGGTCACCTAAACACAGGAACGTGATCCGCGTCACTCCTCAAATCTTATGATGCGGTCGTAGGTGAGTTCACTCACCGAAGGAGCGAAAATCTTGACGACCCTGCTCTCTATCCTGCTTTCGATTATGAGTAACCACGGTGGCATCCCGGCGTCGAACCACGGCGGCATTCCGGCCTTGAACTACGGTGGAATCCCCGCCTCGAACCACGGCGGTATTCCGGCGTCCAATCACGGCGGTATACCGCCCTCGAATCACGGCGACATTCCGGCCTCGAATCATGGCGGCATCGTTTAATCGGGCAGATCGATAATCGAATCGAATCCTCAAGCCGGAAGCACAACGGGTGGCTACCGCCGTAGGTAGTCACCCTCTTTCAGGTTCAAGGCGAAACATATTGAGCTTTACTGGCGCCCTTGAGGCATACCGGCAAGGACGATTCGACACGTCGTGTCGGGTTCTTGAAGACGATCCCTCGCCTCGCGCTCGGACCTTGTTGGCTCGAGCGCACTCGCGGATGAATCGAAACAGAGAGGCACTAGCGATCGCCGAGGAACTTCTTGCCCGGAACTCGCTGTCGCTCGACGAGAAAATCGAAGTGCAGACGTATTACGCCTTCGTTTTAACGCGCACAGGCGATGTCTCCGGAGCGTTTTCGTCAATCGAGCGAGCTCGCGCTTTGTTGCGTCCGCAGACACCGTTGTCGCTGGAAGGTGAGCTTCTCTTCGTGGAGGCGGCGGCGCGATTCGCCGTCGGAGAACACGTGGCGAGTGAGCGCTCGGCCTGGAACGCCATCTACGTGGATCTCGATCTCAACAAACGGTCGTCGCCGCCTGATTCCGAGGTTCCGGCACCGCTGACCACAACGAAGGCGCGCGCATTGCAAGTCATCGGAGTTATCCGCTCAACGCAAGAACGGTATCACGAACATTATCGTATTCTGCGAGAAGCGATCTCGATGCTCCGTACTGGAGCGTCGACGGATCTGTTCTTACAAAGCTATCTCGAGGCAAATCGAAGCTATTACGCGCGCGATCTCGGGATGTTGCATGAGACGGTGGAGTTCGAAATGCTTCCGTTTCGCGAATGGCCGCCGGAGCTCTCGGAGCTTTCAGCTGAGATCGAGCGCAGCCTCGGCTACCTTTACGCACTGCAAGGCGACGATCGTGCCGCGATGACCTCGTTTCGATCGGCGCTCGCGCGATCACGATCAGCTGCGAATCGACTGCTCTTCTTGTCCGATGTCGCGTTCGTGTCGCGACACGGGCGTCAGCCGAGGGTCCTCGATCGGGAGCTAATCGAGGCGTGCTCGTGCGCTGATGACGTTCCATGGGAGTCGGAAGCTGTCGAGCGATATGCCCTGCATGCTTTCGCGCAAGAGCTCTCCTTCATCGCGCCCCTGCGCGCCGAATCATACATGCGGCGATTCGAGGCACTCTCGCTCGACGCACAGCCGCTCTCGATCAGCGGCGACCGGGCGCAGGCCGAGGCGGACTACTCTGCCGCCATCATCGCGCGAAATAATGGCCATCTGGACGTCGCAATTTGGCGGTTCGCGAGCAGCTATGAGATCTGGCGCCGTATCGGGTACCGATGGCGCGCAGCAGCTGCGGCGATCGATTTGGGCGAGCTCACCGGCGATCGCGCCATCTCCGCGTACCCCGGCAAGAAGCCACAGTCTTTCCGCAGAGCTGGCTCGTCAGGCAAATTGCTCGGTCCGAAGAGCAAGCGTCCTGACCTCGACGGTCTAACTGCGTCAGGCCGCGGAGACGTTTCGGACGCAGGGCTGCGCGACATCGCCTGCTTCGTTAGCGGCGGTCGCGATCGTCACGGTGCCGCTCATCGCCGTGCAGACGAGCTCGCTGCAGAACGACGTGTGGCTGCGGCGTGGCTCCTCGAGGGTATCGTTGCGGCGCGTCGTCCATCGCATCGGACGGCGCTGAACTGGGCCGTCGCCGCAATTAGCAAGCCGATCGGGTTCATCTTCGCATTTGCGGGCGAGGGGATAACACGAACTTCGATCGCGACTGCCGGACTCTCGGCGATTCCGATCGCAATCTGGATCGCGCGCGATGCGATTCTTCGCGCGACGACGCGGCCGCTCGGCCATCTCCGAGCGTTCGCTCGGGCTTTGGCAATCGACCGTTGCGGCACGGGGCTTCGAGGGCATTGCCGTGTTCGGCGCGGCGATCGCGCAGCAGGGCTTTGGGATCTGGCTGCTCCTCGCATTCGTGCTCGCATCGCCATTCGCCGCGCTGACGTCCGCGCTTCGCATGATCCCGATCGCCTATTTGATATTCTTCTTCTTCGAGCCGTTCGGCTACACGAACGGCCTGCCGCAACTCTCGACGGGAGCTTCGCTGCGCTTCGCGTTGCCGGCGCTGGTCGCCGGGTCGTAGTCACTGACTACCCCGCTCAAGCGCTTCCCGCAAGCCGCGTTGATTCTCTCGGGGCGGTCGCCGCGGGTAGTCAGATGCGCGCGCATGTCGAAATCTTTTGGAACGACGCGAATGTCCGAGGTGCGTTCGTCGTCGGCGGCATCGTCATGCTAACGGCCCTCCTGCCGCGAAGAGCGCGATCTGCATACGTGGCGGCGTCGCTTACCGGGCTACTTTGTTACGCAACGCGGCTCGATACCGACCCGGCGCGCTACGCTGACGCGACGATCTCGCGGTTCGGTGCGACGTCGCACGTCTTCGACTGGTTCGCCGCCGAGCGGCCTCCGAAGATCGTCGCCTGGGAGACCGACGGCGGACTGTTCACGACCGTCTCACCGGCGTCGATCGTGCTTAATGCGGATGCGTCCGATCCATGTCGCCAAGCCCGCGATGAGCGCGCGCTTCTCATCCTCACGGTCGAACACGGCGAGACCCGCTCGCCGCGCACAACTCTTTGCTAGCGCGCGCCGGTGCGTGCCGGTCGCCTACCAGGACGACGGCGCGGTCGTGATCGATCCGCGGCGCTGAGTCACTTGCGTTGGTGGACGATGATGCCGTTGCCGTCAGGATCGGCACCGAAGGCCATGAAGCACGCCGGCGTTTCATCGACGTCGCCGAGTTGCACGCCTTTGGCTCGAAACGCCGCGACGGCTGCATGAATGTCGGCGACGGCGAACATGATCATCGAGCCCTTCGAGGGACCCTCGTCGAGCTTCCACACCCCGAACGTCGAACCGTCCGGCAACGTGAACTCGGCACCGCGACCTTGCGGGTCGATCTCGGTCGGCTCCATGCCGAGCTGATCGCGATAGAATGCAATCGCGCGCTTGGGATCCTCGGTGAGATAGCCGGCGAGATCGATCCCTGTGATCGTAGCGGCTTGATGGTCGACGGTCGTCATGTCATGCGCTCCTTTGGACCGGAGAGTGATGCGGAGATCGTAGCAGGCGAAACCTGACAGGTACTGTCATGTTTCGGCACGCAGGATGAGCGCATGCGCTCGCAACGGCTGGTCGCATGCCTGCTTTTGCTGCAAGGTTCGCGACGTCTCACGGCGGCGTCGCTCGCGACGGCGCTCGAAGTATCGCAGCGCACGATCTATCGCGATATCGAAGCACTCAGCGAGGCCGGCGTACCCATTCATGCCGAGCGCGGCGTCGGCGGCGGCATCGTTCTGGCCGACGGCTACCGGCACGCGCTCGCCGCATTCGATGAAACCGAGCTACAGGCGTTATTTGCGGTAAGCGACGGGCCGCTCAGCGATCTCGGAAGCTCCGGCTTGTCGTCGGCCTTACGGAAGCTTGCTGGCGCGCTCAGCGAGAAACAGCAACGCATCGCCGATGCCGGCCGAAGCAGGTTGATCATCGATCATAACCGCTGGGGCCGTGAAGCGCCCGATACCGATCTTCTTCGCCGGCTGCGTTCGGCGGTAACCGACGATCGTTCGATCGAACTCGACTACCGCGACCGGGCAGGAGCCGTCTCGACGCGGCGAGTCGATCCGCTCGGGCTCATCGCGAAAGCAGGCGTGTGGTACCTCGTCGCACGGGAGAGCGAGAAAGGCGAGCGGACCTTTCGGGTCGATCGGATCGCCGCCGCTCATGTCACGGACGCTCGTTTTTCACGGCCGACCGATTTCAATCTGAACGCGCATTGGCAGGCTTCGCTCGACGCGTTCAAGCGGCGCGACGACGAAGGCTACGCCGTGACGCTTCGCGTGCGCCACGATGCGCTCGCGACGTTCGCGCCGTTCTGGCAGCTCGAACACTTGGCCGAGGATGCGACGACTGCCACGGTTCGCGTGCGGTTCCCGACGATCACGATCGCGGCAGCACAGTTCATCATCTACGGGACGGCGCTCGAACTCCTCGAGCCGCTCGAGCTCGCGGCGACAGTCGCCCGACACGCTCGAGAAGCGCTCGACCGTTACGGCGACCCGATTCCTTAGCCAACGGGCGAAGTGTCGCGACAGGTCGACGTCGAATCGTGGCAGTCCAATGTACGTTCCAGCGAGATTCGCTCAAGACGATCCCGCCGTGTTGCAGCAGGCGATGCGCGAAATCGGATTCGCCGCGATCGTCACGCCAATGTCGGATGAGATGGCGATCTCGCACGTCCCCGTCGTCGTTAAAAACGACGGGCACCGTTTCTGTACGATCGAGACACACGTGGCGCGGGCGAACCCGCATTGGAACGGCATCGCCGGCGCAGAGTCGACCGCGATCTTCCAGGGGCGTTCGCGTATATCTCGCCGTCGTGGTATCCATCGAAGGCAGAGCACGGCAAGGTTGTCCCGACGTGGAACTACGTCGCAATCCACGCGTCCGGTCGGTTCGAGGCGATAGAAGATGCGGGCTGGCTCCGCGATCATCTCGACCGGCTCACCGAGCTCAATGAGCAGCCGCGTGACGAACCGTGGGCCGTCTCGGACGCGCCCGATACGTTCATCGACGGCCTTGCACGAGCGATCGTCGGCTTGCGCATGACCGTCAAGGATCTTCAAGGCAAGTGGAAGATGAGTCAGCAGCGATCCGAAGCAGATCGCCTCGGAACCATCGCCGGGCTCGAATCGACCGAACGTGGGAAAGACGTCGCGCGAATTATGAGCAAGCTCGAAGTTCGCCGAAGCCTATGATGCCGATGCGACGGCCCGTACATTTCTGCAAGAGCAAGTTTTCGGACCGCATAAGGCGATAGATGCGCTTGTTATTGAGCAAAGGCACGCCAGCCACGCGATTGCGACGATTCAAGAGCGCGGTGATGCGCCGGTAGCCGTACGTCGGTCTTATCCGAACGAGCTCTCGAATGGAGCAGCTGAGCTGCTCGTCAGCGGCAACCGCGTACGAGCTTCGAGCCCGCCGGCTTCCGTCGATCCGTTCGACGAGATTTGATCGGCTCACCTCGAACGTCTCTGCAATGGTCTTCACCGCGAATCGTCCGCGGGTGGCGATGGCAAACGCGATATCGGTGTTTTTTCGCTCATGAGGTTGACGGCCTCACGCAAGATCTCGACTTCCATCGTTTTCTTGCCGAGCACACGTTGCAACTCGCGAACCTGCTTGCAGACCTCGCTTCGCGCGCGGGGATGAGTATGTATCATTTTGCGCGCCGCTTCAAGGCTCTCGTAGGCGTCACTCCCAAGCAATTTACCGCCGACACGCGATTGAAACGTCTCAAGGGCGGCTTGAAAACCGAGCGGTCGGTCGTTGCGGCGATCTACGACGCCGCTACGGTTCGTCGAGCCGTGTGTACGAGGATGCTGCCAGGCGTCTCGGGATGACGCCCGCACAGTATAGTCGCGCCGGAGCCGGCGTTTCCGATTTCTTACGCGGCGATCGATACGTCGGCCGGGCGCATGCTGATCGGTTCCACCGATGGTGGAATTTGCTTCGTGCAGTTCGGGCGATTCGGATGCGATGCTATTGGATCGCTTGCATGCAGAATATAGCAAGGCCACGATCACACCGATGGGCGTAACGGGCGACGGTCAATTCGAGCGTTGGGTCGACGCGATCAAACGGCATCTCGCAGGAACGCAGCCACACCTCGAACTGCCGTTGGACATTCGCGCGACGGCGTTTCAAATGCTCGTGTGGAAATATCTGCAGTCGATTCCGTACGGTGATTTGCAATCGTATGGCGAGATCGCAGCGGCGATTGTCACCCGACCGCGGCGCGAGCCGTCGCGAACGCGTGTGCACTCAATCCGACCGCGATCGTCATTCCATGCCATCGCGTGATCCGCGGCCCCGGCGGCCTCGGCGGCTATCGCTGGGGGATCGAGCGCAAGCGCGCACTTATCAATAACGAGCGATCCGAACGTATCGCGCGCCCAGCTCACTAACAGGTTGCGGAAAAAGCAATGCCGCTGGTGTCGATCTGGCGGGCTTTTTTCGCTATAATTGGAGCAGGTTTCCTCGATATCTTGAGGTAGCGGCTGATGCGGTCCGAAGATGTACAAAATACG
>JAABUU010000228.1_pt1 | contig 134713 bp, 153 predicted proteins | sample 5559301 | NCBI WGS metagenome assembly JAABUU01 (sample SAMN10711884, study PRJNA513360) | rock metagenome | isolation source: Antarctica rocks | place: Antarctica: Victoria Land, Richard Nunatak white | reverse complement strand
TGTACGCCAGTTGCGCCACTGACCGGGCCCTGGACGGGCGTAGCTTGTTGCATGCTTGCTTGACTGGTGAAAGTGCGTGTGAGGATCTGTGCGGGCCAGCGCCAACGGCCAAGCCCGCGTGTCTGTTGCAAGCCCATCTGCTCTTGCATACTTTGTCCCGCTCGTCAATGTGCTGGGCGCCCGGCCATGCTGGCCTGTGCAGCATACTGTCCCCTCGTGCGCAGCTCCAGTGTTGCTTGATTCAGCCAGCAGCCCTTAGTCGCGCCTGCGTCGCGGCGCAGCAAGCCGCGACGCTCATGCAGAGCACTGCGCTGGACTGAAGTAGCATGTATGTTTACACTTGCAAAACTACACCGAACATGCCTTGTGTAAACACATGCGCTCGAGCAAGCTGCCGATGCTTACCCCGCATGCCCTCAATGCAACCGCCCGGAGGTGCAGGGCGGCGCAGCAGCGTGCGCAAGTCTATGAGCTGTGCACTTGACAGCGGCCCGCCGCAGGCTTGTCCTACACATTGTACGCCATGCCCTGCGCCAGCCTGGACGATGCAGGTACGGCGAACAGCCCGCTGGCAATGGAACAACCACAGCAGTTGAACGCTCCAGCCAGCGAGCACGCAGCATTGTGCGCTTCCCACTCACCGCGGACCTTGCTCCTCTAGCAGCGCAGCCCCGTCCGCCACCTCAATGACCGCCGCGGAGTGGTTGAAGCCGGCGGACGCGGCCAGCACGCGCCACGCGGGCGGGGGCTGGCCGGGGGCGCCGATGCTGTCCTGCCAGTCCGGCGCGGTGGTGTCGCCCGCGAGGTGCTCGCCTGGCACCTGCGGCGGCCGGCCGGTGTCTGGCGTGGATGGCCGCACCGCCAGCGTGCGTGCTGATGAGCGGTCGCAGGGAGGACGTGCAAGTGCGGACGTGGCGCAAGTGCACGGGCGCGAGCAGATGGGGATGGGGACGGCCCAGCATGGTGCCCGGCATCACCACTGGTTGCGCGCATGCACACATACAGCCCTGCACTAGCTCCGCAGCCTGTCATGCCTCAAATGGGGCGCAGGCCGCTGCGCGCCTGCTCCAGGGTGCGCCGCGCGTGGCCCAGCAGGGTCAGCGGCATCGGCGCGTGGATGTCAAACTCGTGGCCGAGGCCCAGCTGGCCGCCGGCGGACGCCTGGCCGGGGAAGGCCGCGGTCTCGGTGCCCTGCGAGCCGCCCCAGCCCCAGGCCCACAGCCGGCCGGCCGCGCCCACCGCCAGGCTGTGCTTCCAGCCGGCTGAGACCTGCGGCGCACGGCCGGGCGGCCCAGGTCAGCGGCCGGCGGCTACCGGAGCAGGTGCGGGAGCACGCGAGGCATTGATCATGCGTGCAGCGGCGCCCTACCCGTACCCTATCCTCGCACCCAAGGCGCCGGGCCCGCGCAAAACCGGCAGGCCGCTTGCGCACGCGGCAGGGTCGGCGCCCAGGCAGGAGCATGCGCGCTGGACGTGCGTGAGACAAGCGGGCCGGTCTGCACGTGCACGCGCCTGCAGGCTGGCGCGGCCGCAGGGCTCGTGACTTCCGACAGAAGGGGCTGTGCTGCACAAGGGCCTTAGTCGCAATGCACTTGCACAGCAGCCAGGCACTTCGGAGCCGCAGCGCTTTCCAAGGTGCGCATGTCAGCTTGCGTGCGCTGCCAGTGCGCCGGCGGGCTGTGGCAGCAGCGTCAAACCCTGACAGGGGTGTAGGGTGTAGGGGGTAAGACTTGCTTGGGTTAGGCGGAGCACCTGGGCGATCTGCTCGCCGCGCAGGCGCGCCAGCAGCGCGGGCGTGCCCGCCGGCAGCGGCGGCGGCTCCGGCGCAAGGCCCAGCGCGCCGTGCTGGTCGGCGCCCCAGGCGGCCACGCGCCCGCCCGACCGCACCGCCAGCGCGTGCAGCCCGCCCAGCGCCAGCGCCTCCACGCCCTGCAGGCCCGCCACCTGCCGCGCCGCCGCCGGCGCGGCATCGGGCGGAGCGCCACTTTCCCTTCTCCTTGCCCTTGCCCTTGCCCTTCCCTTCCCCTTCCCCTTCTACATCCCCTTCTCTATACCTGGCGCCAGAACCTCTGCGCCCTCCCCTCTTAGGAAATGCACAATGCAGTGCTGCAACGCCAAAGCCCGCTCGGCACCCTCTGCGCGCCACCGGTGCAGCGGCCAGCAGAGCCCTACTCTACACACGTCGCCGGGTCCTTCAAGGCCCTGCACGCCTGCCGCCCGGCGTGCTAGCGGCGCGGCGTCCAGCAGAGACAGTGCAAAGCTTGCTTGCATAATTGCGCCGGCCCGGCGCCAGGCCTAGGGCAAAGTGCTGGTCACCGCCCCAGGCCGCCACATCCGCGCCCGCTCATGCGCAATGCGGCGCGCACCCGGCGCTTGGCTCCCCTATTCCTGCAGGCCCCTCACCGCCATGAGCCAAATTATGAGGGTATATATATACCCAATATATAGAACCCATGTATTGGCCGTCCTCTGGCGCATCAGTGCTGCAGGTAGCCTGGAGGACGGCGTCACGGCTGATGTCCCATAGAGGAGGCGCCCGTGCGCTGCGCCGCGTTTGCCTGCGGCGGCGGGAGACTTCAGGGCGCGCGCCTGCTCGGGCACATGGGCGACCTCGGTGACTTGCGTGACGGGCTGGCGCATGCGCTGCCCCCACATGTACGCGTTGCCCTCCGCGTCCACGCACCCTGCCGGCCCAGCGGCGCGGTCAGTCCCTAACCGTAACCCTGATCGTGGGTCACAGCGCCGGCCAGAGAGCCTCGTCCTGCTTGGCCTGCTGCCTGTGCTGATGCGCTGACGGCACACGGCACCGGCCCCTCCCGCATGTCCAGCCCTCCCCACCTATGCAGCAAGCAGGCGCTCTCAAGTCACCCAGCCGGAGCAGCCTCCTCAGAGAAGATGCACCATGCATCGTTGCGCAGCCAGTCGCCTGCTGGCTGCAGGCGTCGAATCTGACAGACAGGCGCCGCACCACTCAGCCAGCGACACCGCAGCTCCGCCCCGTGATTCAGCGCCTGCCTGCCCACGCACTCATTTGCAGCTCGGGCCTGAGCGAGCGCAGCAGCGGCGAGCCGCCGGCGCACCGGAGGTCATCAGGCCGGCGGCCGCCTGGCGGACGCGCACGCCGTCCATCGCGCGCACCTGCGCCGGCGCGCAGGCTGGGCCTGGCACGGCGGGCGCCCGCCTGAAGCCCTACACGGTGGGCGCGCCCATGCGCAGGCGCGACCTACACAGCGGTGCGCGCGCACCTTGCGGCCCGGCGGCCGCCGTGTGGCACGGCGCAGGCAGGCTGGCATGCTTCCCACGGCGTGCTCGAGCAGAAAATGCTCCGCTGGGCACGGTGCCCGGCGTGCCAGCCCTGCTGCTGCAGTGCTCATGCTCATGCACAGTCGGTGCAGCGCCGCAGACGCCCGCCCGCTCCATTCATGCCGGCAGCATCCAGCGCCCACACGGCACAGTCCGCTGCACAGGCATCGCAGGGGCCGCCTGTCGCGCCGGGCACGCACCAGCCGCGGAGCGGCCTCCTCCCGCGCGTCGCCGCCCGGCGACAGCCCGTGGCCCAGGCGCCCGGCGCGGCCCCACGCGAACAGCTGCCCGGCCTCGCAGACCGCCAGCGAGTGGTGCGCGCCGGCCGCGATCGCCACCATGCGCACGCCTGCCGCGCGCGGCCGCGCCAGCGGCGTTTGGCAGGGAGCCGGGTGGGCGCCTCATAAAGGCTGGCAGCGTGAGCCGCCTTGCGCCCCTGCAGGCATGCAGGCCCTCCCACGCGACCCCACGCAAGCAGGCGCCCGGTAGCAGGTAGCGGCTGCCACTGGAATGGTGTGCGCTGACTGCGGTGCCCGCCATGCATGAGTTTGCATGACACATGAGCGCCCTCTTTCCGCCCGCTAAATGGCTGCACAGGACATGCGAGCCTAGACAGCATGGCGGCATGCATGCGCATGTCTGCAGTGCTGCAGCAGGGCTGCGCACAGCCGAGCGCATGAGCTGCGTGCGCGGCTGCGAGCGCGCGGCTCTGGCAGCCACAGGGCATGGCGAAGCAGTGGAAGGGAAGTGGGTAGCCGCATGCTGGGCCCGTCGCATGCAGCGCAGGCTGGAGCCCCCGCCAAGCAAAGCAGCCGTGCGGGCGGGTCCCGCGCAGGGCCGCGCCGCGGAGCGCGCGCACGAGGCGCGGGTGCGGCTGCGCCGCGCCGCCCTCGCGCCCCAGCCCCAGCTGCCCGAACTGGTTGCTACCGACGGCCCACACGGCGCCCGACTCGCCCAGCAGCAGCGTGTGCGCGTAGCCGGCGGCCGCCGCGGTCGCCGCCTCCGGCAGCAGCGCCTCCAGCGGGTCCTGCCGAGCGGTCCAGATACACACACATTTCATTCACTCATACATTCCCACGTTGGATGTCGAGCAGGTGGTGCGCTGTTGCTGCCACGTGTTGCCAGGCGCGTTGGGACCAGTGAGCAGATGCCATCCAGAGACGCCCTGGCTTACTGTGCAGACAGCTTGGGCACACTTTCACTCCTTGCGCGCGGGGCACCCCGCCGACCTGCCCCGTGCCAATAGAGTGCGCGCGGCACACACACAGACATCAAGATGCAAGCAGCTATAGCACGCCAGCAGGCGCAGGCCGGACACACAGACAAGGGTCATACAGACGACGTGTCGCACCAACACATAGGCATCCGCTTGTGAGTGTCCCAGTTGCCCAGCATCGTTCAGGCCGAAAGAGTACACCGTGCCATCACCTGCGCACCAAGGCCCACTGTATCACCCTTTGTTCCTGAACGTTATCAGGCCAAGCACTGCGCTTGACATGCTAGACCTGCACCTGCGATTGCAGCTGTGTGCGCCCCGCCGCACGCAGCAGCAAGGATGTCCTGGTCGAGAAGTGCGGACACGACTCGCGGTATCAGGCACTCTGTCACCGCCGCGCCGTGGCCCAGACGCCCCGCGTCTGTATTGCCCCAGCACGCGAGCACGCGCTTTGCTGCTGTGCTGGTGGCACACTTTTGCATTCGCAGCCGCTGTTTGTCTAGGAAGCCATGTGCAAGAGTGGTCTAGAGTGGACTTGAATGCACAGCTGAGGCATCATCTTGGCCAGCAGACCTGCAAAATGTACCCAGCAGCTGATGCAAATGGCACCTTGTCCAAAGGTCCACCGACGCCTTTTGTTACAAAACGGCAATTATGTGACGCGGCCCGTCAGCAAACCAGAACATGGGGGACACAGGAGAACCCTCACTACTACCTGGCGGCTGCATCCTGCGCAGCGCGCGCCCCAGTGCACGACCCGAGGCAGGTTGAGCCCGCGCTGCACCGGTGTGTGCACGCACCCTGCCCTGCGCCGTGCCTGGAGCCTGCCACATGGTCCATGCGTTCTGTGCGCCCGCGCGCGCATTCTCCCGCGGTATACAAGGCGCGTGCGCGGCACGCCCCGCGTGTTGGAAACCCCCACCCCGCACCCCCTTGCCCACCGCACGCCGCGCCATGGCGCCAGGCCACGCAGCAGCTGCATTGCGTCCCTGCTCCAATCTGACAACCCTAACACCCCCGGCGCAGCCGCCCGCTGACCCAGGCGCTCCAGCCGCGCGCCGCCCGACGCAGCCACAGGCCCGCTCCGCGGCCCGCAGGCAAGCCGGCGCCGCAGAGGCCGTCACATGGCCTCGCTGGCGCGGTGCTGCTCGACGCACGGCGCGCAGAGCGCGCCACGCGCGCGCAAGGCACGCCTGTGCAGGCGCGCCGCAGTGACGCGGGGCGCCTGCCGGCCGCCCTCACGCGAGCAGCGCCGCCCCGCGCGCGCGCAGCCTGGTCGGGTGCGCCAGAGCAGGCGCACGGAGGGCGTCGGCGCCTGGCCGCATCGGCCGCGGGTGCATGCAGCCGCTGCTCAGCAGCAGCTAGACTTGCTGGTGTTGACTGACTTGCCCTCACCTGGCCGGATCGTGTTCCCCGGCTTGTTCAGCACGGGCTGGCTGGCCATCCTGCGAGCGCGGCGCGCACACAGGCGCGCGTCAGGCCGGGGCGCAGGCAGGCGCCGCTGGTGAACGCGCGTTCGACACGCTTACGTAGCCACGCACCTGTTCTTGATCTCCGCCGCCATGGTCATGAACGCCTGCTCCACATTGGTCGCGTTCTTGGCGCTCGTCTCCAAGAAGGGGATGCCGATCTCGTCCGCAAACGCCTGCGCGCTCGCGCGCGCACCGTCTGGCGCCGCTCGCGGGCCCTAGGAGGCCTAGGCAAGGAGCGTGAGGCGCGCGTTGACTGAACAGGCTCGGGCAGCGGCCGGCGTGCGCAGGCTGCTGCTGCGCGCACGAGACAGCCCGGCAGGCGCGCGCGCGAGGCAGCCCAGCTGCCACGTGCGGAGCCGGGCGCGGGGCTGCAGCGCGCCTTGGCGGTTTGCGTGTCGACCACCTTCTTCGCCGTCAGGTCACTCTTGTTGCCCACCAGCAGCTTGTTCACATTCTCGTTCGCGTACCGATCGATCTCGTTCAGCCACTGCTTCACGTTGGTGAAGCTCTCCTGGTCGGTCACGTCGTACACAACCTGCGTGCCGCGCGGCGCCCCCTCAGGCGGGCTCTCTCCTCCATATGCGTCGCACGCGCGCGCAAGCTGACAGCGCGGGGTCCAAAGCGCACGATGATGCCGTGCGCGCCCCGGTAGTAGCTGCTTGTGATCGTCCGGAAGCGCTCCTGGCCGGCCGTGTCCCACTGCGGCGCGGGCAGGAGCTCGCGGCCCCGCACGCTGCACAGGGGGCAGGCTGGGGCAGGTCAGCTGCAGCAGGGCGGGCCGCACGATCTGCAGCTTTATGACCTTGCCGTCTAGCTCCACAGTCCGGATTTTCTGCGGGGGCGCCCGGCGTCAGTGGCCCGGCCTGCAGACGGTCGACTTGCAGGAAGTCACGATGCCGGGAGCTCACAAAGTCCACGCCGATCGTGGAGATGTAGCTCTCCGTGTACGTATCGTCCTGCGGACACGGCCCGCGGCTGCTCAGGCCCAGGGCGGGGACAGAACGGAGCGGGGGAGCGGCAAGGCAGGGCAGGGATGGCGTCCACCTACCGCAAAACGCAGCAGCAGGCACGACTTTCCCACGCCAGAGTCGCCAATGAGCAGCAACTGCGCGCTTCGCGCGAAGTCAGCGGGGTTGCGCACGGCGGGGAGGGCGCGCCCGCGCCGCGGGCGCGGAGCGCGGGCCTGCTCACCTTGAAAAGGTAGTCGCTGCGCAGATCACAGGTGCACCGCGTCAGTAACATGCGCGGTGCATACAGCCTTGGGGCAGCACCAGCAGGTCAGGCAGAGAGCGGGCGCGCACTACTCGGGGTTGAGCCCCATCTCAGCTCGGCGGTGCTTTCCTCTCTGCAAAGACTACACCTGGTCCGTTCCGTGCGTCGCTGCTCTTCGCCGGGCACCCTTGTCAAAGCTGTACTCAGAAGTGCCACAGGCCTGACACCCTGGAGACCCTGCAGCTCCTCCTTCTGAGGAGGCAGCTTGGGCATGATGCAGGGCTCCTGTCACTCACTCGCACGTTGACGCATCGGGTGCCTGGCGGGGCTGCAACAGCCTGGCCTGGCCGTTCGCGCGCGCTGCAGGTCGCCCGGATTGGGGCAGCAGAGCGTGTTCCTCCTGACGCGCGAGGTGCTGCGCGCGCTGGAGCGCGGCAAGCTCCCGTCGCCCGCGCTGTTCCGGCAGCTGCTGAGCAAGGTGTGCTCTGCGCTTGCCACACCGCAGGCAGTGTCCATACGAGCCCCGGGCGGGGCTGCACAACAGCTCCCCTGGAGATGTCAGAATCAGCAGCACCGCTGCGGCAGGCGCTGGGCTACGGCATTATCACGGCGGCCTGCGTGGTCAAGGTGCCGCAGATCAGTGCGATCGCGCGCGCCGGCAGCGCGCGCGGGCTGTCTGCGCTGTCCTTCGAGCTGGAGCAGCTGGGGCTGTCGGTCAACGCGGCCAACGGCTTTGTGCTGGGCCTGCCCTTCAGCGCGTACGGCGAGGCACTGGTGCTGGTGCTGCAGAACACCGTGCTGCTGGCCCAGATCTATGCGCTCTCGCGCGCGCCGCTGTGGCGCGCGCTGCTCGTCGCGGTGCTGTTCTTTGGCGGCGGCATCTCGGTACTCACGGGTACGTCGCTTGCGCGCAAGCGTGCCGCTTCACCGCCCAGGGCTTGATGCAGTGCGGGCGGGCCTGACGCCGGGCTCGCCCGCCCCGCAGGCGCGGCGTCCCCTGCAGTCATAAAAACGATGTTCGACCTCAACATATTTGTTGCGATTGCCGCGCGCCTGCCGCAGATCATCCAAAACTTCCGGGTGCGGCCTGCCCCAACAGCCCGCGTCGCCGCGGTCCGCAGCGCAGCGCCTTACAAGCGGAGCGCGCGCGCAGGCAAAGAGCACTGGCGAGCTGAGCATCATAACGTTCGCGGCCAACTTCCTGGGCGGGCTGGCGCGGATATTCACGTCGCTGCAGGAGGGCGGCGGCTTCCCAATGGCGCGCGCGTATGCGATAGGCGCGCCGCCCCGCTTCCGGCCGCCGGCTGACCCCGCGCTGCGAGCGCCGAGCATGGCTGCAGGTTGAGCGGCGCAGACTGCGGCCTGACTCGCGCTGGGCGACGGGGGCGCAGCGTCGGCGCTGAACGCGACGATCGTGCTGCAGATATGCTACTACGCCAGGAAGGCGGTCCACAAGAAGGTCCACAAGAAGGCGGAGTAGGCGGCCGGGTTGTGGCGCTGGCGGGCGGCAGCTGCCAGGCCTCCAGACCCAGCCGGAACCGCCCCAGGGGCAAGCACTGCGTGTCAGGAGCTCTGAGGTTTTGGGTTCATTTTGTAGAACAGCCTGTGGCCGCCGAGGATAGGAGAGCCTGTGACACAGGTCCTGACAGGCTGTGCTGCTCCGCTCTTCAGCAGCTTCACAAAACCCTGCAACCCACCACGTGCAGCCCTTCAAGTTGGCTTGGACTCCGGAGCAAGGCTAGACAACGCGAAAACAGCGCGTAACGTGTGCTGCTGCTGGCTCTGCAAGAAGCTGCAGTGGCGGTGCGGCGGCTCTGTTGGCGTGCCCAGTGCTCCTTCCAGACTTGGGAAGCCAGGGCCGTTTTGTGGGGGAAAATCCCGGGCCTGGCGGCGCGGAGAGCGCTGCCCCGCACCAATGTGTGACACAGGGCTCCGCTGCCTGCTGGCGGGTGGGCGCGGGTTGCGGCGGGGCCCGGTGTGCCGCGCGTTCGCCGCGCGGAAGTCCCCGTGCAGGCAGCCCGCGCTGCCGCCGCGGCGGCGCTGCGTGCGCATGTGGCTGCTCGCGGCGGTGCCGGCCGCGGGCGCCGCAGCGGGGGGCCCCCGGGAGGGCGCGGCCGCGGGGAGCAAGCCAGCGGCGCCCGCGCCGCCGGCGGAGCCGAACGGCGGCGGCAGCGCGGCGGCGGCGGCGGCGGCGCGGCCGGCAGGCGCGGGGCCGGCGCCGGGGCCGGGGGAGCAGCAGACGGTCGCCTCGATGTCCGGCCTGAACGCGTTCCACCTGGCCGCTTTCTTCAGCGTGCTGGTGTCCGGGCTGGCCTTCCTGGCGATGCTGCTGTACCTGACGGCCGACATCCAGTGGCAGCGCGCGTGCCTCAAGGTCGTGCGGCGCCTGCTCAAGACGGTCGCGCTGCGGCAAGTCATGGGGATCCTGGCCGCGATGACGTTTGTGCGCTTCGGCCTGGAGCCGCTGGTCAAGGTGCTGCGGCGGCTCTTCCGGGCGCAGGGCGCCTGGGAGAAGTCGAGCGAGTTTTACATCCTGCGCGAGGCGCGCGGCCCCCGGCGCCCCTGTCTGACCAGGCCCCCGCCCAGCCTGCAGGTCTGACTGCGAGTCAGTTGCTCGTGGAGGTGCTGGCTAGCCCCTGGTCCCGGGATGGCAGCAGTCAGCGCGACGCGCCTCACGTCCCGCACACCGGCCCGATCAAGCTCGCCTGATGTCTCTGGTGGGAGCGGTGCAGCATCCGGTGTGCCACCCTGCGAGCGCGAAGAGTGCTGCGTCTGGCAGAGCCTCAGCGCGATGCTGGCGGGCGCCCTGCGCCAGACGCACCTGCTCTCCTGCAGTCTTCCCCTGGGGTGTTCCTGCTGCCCAGGGCAGCGTCTGCTGCTGCTGCTGTCCTGCGCTCTCCTGCAAGGCGAGCCTGGCCATGTGCCAGCACGCGCTGGGCGCCGCCAGCACGGGAGGCTGCGGTAGCACGCTCAACCGCCCTGCCGGCCCGGCGCCCCCGTAGCCGTGGGACCCGCCGCTGCGGCGCGCCAGCGCGCGGCCGGGCGCAGCAGGGCGCGGGAGGCGCGCGCCGACGCAGCGTTGCCCATATCAGCAGGACAAGCAAGCAATTTCGACGTCATAGCCCGCGCGCGCGCCGCGCAGGTGTACCGGCCGCTGGAGTTCCTGTTTGCCGTGGCCGCGTTCACGACGCTGGCGGAGAACTTCCTACCGCAGCTCATCGCGCTGCCCAAGGCGCGCCCCGGCGGCCGCGGCGCGCGCTGCTCTGGGCGCATGGATGCCGCGTGTCCTGCTGTCCTGCGCATGAGCGCAGGCTCTGCGGCATCGGCCCGCCGTCCTCCTCGTTGTTGCCGCTGGCGGCAGGCTGCCAATCGGTTCGCATGCAAGCGGTCTGGCTGCTCATGCGGTGGAGGTTCTTAAGAAATACATTCTGTCTGCTGCTGCTCGGCTGTCGGGTGCCCCCCCGTGTCAACAGTCCGTCACGTCGCCCTGGGTCCGACAACTGTCCCTGCTGCGGAGTGGATGCGTCGAGTAGCAGGGCAGCCAGCGGCCGGCGGGATGGTGCGCGCCACGAGGCAGCGGCAGCGCGCCGCGGCTCCTGCTGGCGAGTCCTGGCCGGGGTCTGAAGCCCTGGGCGGGGTTTGAAGCCCTGGCCGGCGCCCCGCGCAGGCCATGGTGCAGAACCTGGTGCGCTCGACGCTGTCGCTGACGTTCGTGATCAGCGCCGCGCGCGTGGTGTTCAACATCAAGTCGCGCATGGCGCGCGAGACGGCCTGGCAGCTGGAGCTCAAGGGCGACCTGACCAAGCAGCGGCGCGTGGAGGCGGTGGACAAGCTGCTCTCGGTGCTCACGCTGCTGGTCGGCACCGTGTTCGGCCTGCAGGCCATCGGCCTGGACGGTGCGCGCGCGGCGGGGCGCGCGGGGGCGGCGCGGGCGGGCGGCGGGCCTGGTTGTGCCGGTTGGGGCCTTTTGTGACTGACGGCCGCTGCTGCCAGTGAATGTGCTGCTCGCAGGCGGCGATCATCCAGAGGGTTGTGGCATGCACCTGGGCATGGACCTGTGTGTGTGCTGTGTGAGCCAGTGCTCGCACCGCCTGCGTCTGACCTCAGCTTCGTTTTGGGTCACCTGTCGTGTGTACAGCTAGTGGAATGCATGTACCAACTCATGTCGGCAGCCATGCTGTGTGCCCTGCACCAATCTGGGCCTGGGCGCTCGGGCCGAGCTGACGCGCTCGCGGCGGCCGCGCAGTCAACTCGGTGCTCGCGATCGGCGGCGTGGGCGGCCTGGCGGTGGGTCTGGCGGGCCGCGAGATCCTGGAGAACCTGTTCACGGGGCTCATCATCCTGTCCAGCAGCCCGTTTGAGGTCGGCGACGAGGTGCTCTTCACGCCGCCCAGCGGCTCGGTGCGCGCGCCGTCTGGATGCCGGCGCCCGCTGTCCAGCCCCGCTGCGTGTGTGAAAGTGCAGGGGTCGCGAGCTGGCACGCTCTGTGCCGAGTCGCCCGCTGCATGTCGGGCTGCGCGGGGGCCTGTGCTGTGGCCGCGGGCCGCTCTCTGCTTCCGGTGGACGCCAGAGCAGTTTGGAAGGCTGCGCACATGTCAACCCGCACTGGAGCGCGTCCCGGTCATGCGCGCTGCCGCAGGTGGTGGAGGATAGATTCCTGCTGCGGGATTTAAGGAAAAAGTAGGAAAAATAACTCCACGCGCGCGCGCGCGCAGGTGGTGGAGGGCATCGTGCTGGACGTCGGCTGGTACCGCACCACCATCCGCAGCTTCGAGCGCGAGCTGTACAACATCCCCAACTCGGTGTTCTCGCGCAACGTGGTGCTCAACGTCACGCGCAAGAACAAGGAGTGGCGCTTTTACGAGTTCATCGGTGCGGCCGGCCCGCCGGCCGCGTGCGCTTCGGCGCGCCCGCACAGTGCTGCAGGAGCTTGCGACTGTTATGCTATCCTGGTCCGCCGCTGCTTGAGGATGCACACCTGGACGCCGCGCCTTCACGCACGACACAGGGCTTGGGCCGCGCCTTGCGTGCTCACTGATGCAAACCCAGACTGAGGGTCGCTGGCCGCGCGCGCAGGGCTGCGCGTGGAGGACGTGAGCCGCACGAACGCGGTGGTGGCCGACATGCGCAAGATCATACGCCAGGACCCGCGCATCATCCAGAAGCTGCACCGCCGTGTGTTCCTGGACAAGCTGACGCGCGAGCAGGCGCGCCCCGCGCGCAGGTCTGCGCGCCCGCACGCCCTGCGCGCCCTGCGCTCACTGGCGCCGCAGAGGCTCGGCGGCGCGCGGCGCGAGCGGGGCGCTGCGTGCTTCGGGGCCGCCTCTCCCCGTCATGCACTCGGAGTTTGCGACCTGCTGACGGCATGTGCGTTGTCGGTGTGCTGACGTGAGCAGGCCGGCCTCCATCTGGCTCACGAGAACATGCAGCGCAAGCAGCATGTGCCAGAGAAGCGGTCTTTGACAGCGGCAGGCAGAGCGGCTGCCACGGCGGCGGGGGGGCTGATCCCCAGGCCCGCCGCGCCGCGCCGCGCAGGTGAGCGTGTATGTGTCGTTCTACGTGGAGGCGGCCAACCGCGACGCGTTCATGGCCGTGAAGCAGGACCTGCTGCTGGCCTTCATCGACTGCGTGGAGCGCAACGGCGCCAAGCTGGCCAAGCAGCTGCTGCAGGCGCGCGCGCTGCGCCGGCCCGGCCGTTCACGCAGCTCCGTGCCGGCTGCGGGCCCGCGCCGGCGGGGGCCCCGCGCGCGGGCTCTGCCTGTCGTCGCGCAAGCGGCCGTGCGTTTTATAGGATTAGGGTTAAGGTTACCAACGCGAACGGCGCGCGCGCAGGTGGAGGTGGTCGCGCAGGCGCTGCCGGCAGGGCGCGGCGCGGCGGCGGCGGCGGGCGCGGGCGCGCCGGCGGACGCGCCGCCGGGCGGCCCGGGCGCGCCGCTGCTGACGCTGCCAGAGGGCCGCGGCCAGCAGGGCCCCTCGGTGGAGGTCGCGCCCAGCGGGCCGGCCGCCGGCGGCGCCGGCGCTGGCCGGGGCGGCGCGCCGGGCGCGGGCGAGCCGGCCGGCCCGGACCTGGCCGGCGCGGGCGGCAGGGCCGCGCCGCGCGGCGACCTCACGCGCGAGCCGCTGCGCGCGCAGGTGCGTCGCGCAGCGTCTCCAGCGTTCACATGAGACATGAGTGTCAGCATGCTGTTGCCTCCCGCTCGGGCTCTGCAAGTGCTGTGGTGGACATGGGCGGACTCGCTGCTGCGAGCCCGAAATGGCCTGTGACGAGTAGCCATGCTGATGGTCTAGATAAACAGTGTTCACGGTGGTGCTGATAGTGTTGCGCCGCCGATGCTTTGCAGCCTGCCGACTGAAACAGCGTGCGCACTTGCTGCAGGTCGCGGCCGCGGCGGCCAGCCTGCTGTTTGCAGCAGAGCAGGGCGACAGCGATAGCGGCGGCGGCGGGGCCAGCGGCGGCGGCGGCGGCGGCGTCGGCGCCGGGCCGGGCGGCGGCGGCGGCGGCGGCGGCGGCAGCCTGGTCACTGCCAGCTTCGATGAGGTGTCCTTGTGACCCCGCGCTCCCCGCACCGGGCCCTGCGACGGCGACTGGAGCCGGCGCGGGGCCTCGGCGTTCCGGGAATCAGTCTGCTCGGGTCTGCAGACTTGGGTCTGCGCTGCGCGCCTTACTGCTGTGCTGCCCCCCGTGCTTGTGGGGGGACGGCTTTTTGTGTACCAGATGTGTGCCATCACGGACCTACTACGCGTAGGCGCTCAGCGCGGCGCAACGCATGCCCCAACCCGAGGCTGCTTGCAAGCGGAGCCGTGCGGGCTCGTCGCCGGCAGCAAATGTATCCTGGGGAGCGCCGGGGGTGGGGGCGGCTCGTGCCAGGCTGCTGACGCACGATGCCCTGCTGGCGCCCCGCAGGCTGGGGCCGGGCGCCCCGCCTCCTGCGGCAGGCCCTGCAAGTTTTGACTGGCTAGGCAGGCGGGCGTCGTAGCTGGCGTGCTGTGAGCGCCTGGAGGGCGCATACCTGCGGCGCTGGCAGGTTGGACGCTGAAAGTGGGAGCGGGCATGGCCGGAGCTGCAAGCCGCCGCCCGCTGCAGTGCGCACTGTTGGCGTGCCAATTGTTCCAGTGTGCTTAGGGGCACGACTGCTGTGCTGGGTAGGGCGCGCTCCAGCTTGAAGCACGGGCGCTCCGCTGTGCTAGGCGCTGTGAGTGAGCTCATGGCGCCGCGCTGCGACCAGAGCTGTGCATGTATCGTGCAGGCTTGCTGGGCGCGTTGCTGTGGCCATGGTGCCAGGAGGTCTGGCAGGAGCTAAGAGCGCGGTGTGTAAACGCATGCCCTGCTTCACAGCGCCGCGCTGCAGCTGCGGCTGCCTCGTGTTACACCAGCCCGGGGCAGGGCAGCAGGCGCAGCATGCCGCCCTCCTCCTTCAATGCCGCGTTTCCGGCGTTGTGGTGGTTGTGCTACAGGGTACAGCTGTTTGCTGCTGCACATGCAAAGCTGCCTGCTGTCGCCTGTACACGGAGTGCGGGCTGCGGGACACTATGGCACACAACACGTGGCAGGACCTGAGCTAGCAGTACAGGCGTGGAGCCCCGCCCACCAAGGCAGCAACGGGCGGGACGGCCCTCCTGGCCCCGTCATGCTCCCTTGCGACGGCGGCGGTCTTCCGCATGCGCGGGCAACAGGGCCCGGAGCCGCAAAGCCTCCCGGAGTTCAGCCTCGCACGCGTCAGTCCACCTTGTTCGCAGCCGCGGCGGCGGCCGCGCGGTTTGCCTGCGCATGAGTGTCACAATGGAAAGCTTAAGTAGGGACTGCAGGGTGTGCATCCGTACGAGACCGACGTGTGCACATCTGCTGCTGGACATAAGGTACCCAGCCGCAGACCTGTGCTGCGCAACCCCAGATGCGCATGAGACGTCTGCGCAGCCCAAGCACCGGCGCCGTGCGCGGCTGGCGCACGGCTTGCGGGAGCAGGCAAAGCCCAGCAGCAGCCCGCAGGCGGGGTCAAGCGCCCGGCGGCCGCCATGGGAGGGCCGCGCGCGCCTGCAGCTGCTGCAGGTGACCGATCGCCAGGTGCGCCTTGGACTGCACCAGCGTTACCAGCCTGCGCAAACGGATGGTCGCTCGCACCCGGATGGCCAGCCAGCAGATGCGCTGCCACGTCTGGCTGACACGCGGACGCCGCCAAGGCAGGCAGGGCGTCCCTCCCGGCATGGCTCCGGCACTGGGGGTGCGCAAGGGCCGCAGCGACAGCCCCTATGCGAACAGTGTGACGATGTGCGGGCGGCGGCACGCAGCCGCGCATGCAGCCGCCGCACCCCCAAGGAGGCTCGGGGACAGGCCCCCGCGCGCCTGTTGAAGTAGGTCGATGCAAAGTCGGCCACCGTGGTGCGCAGCTCCGACAGGTGCCGATCGATGGTCGCCTCATGCTTGGACAGCAGCGGCTGCGCGCAGCGCGCCCGCAGCGTCAGCGCAGCACGAGCGGCAGGCGCGCTCGGGGTAGTGCTCCAGGGCAACCGAGGCGCGCAGCGCGCGGGAGCAGCAGCGGCACCGAGGCCCGTTGCTCCGCACCTCCGAGCAGGAGGCTACAGAGGCACCCCGTGGGGTGCTGCAGGCGCTGAGCGGAGCAAGTGAGCCACACCGGCCGGAACTAAGCAGCCAGGTGGACGGCGAGGCAGGGGAGCTGCCTGTACAGTGTGCTGGTACAGGTACGCCGCGCCGCGCGTCTTGGGGTGCCACAGCCAGAGCACGAAGAGCACCTTGCCCTCGTAGTACAGCGGCACCCTGCCGCGGCCGCCCCGCACCACCAAGCTTCGCTGGGCCAGGCAGTAAACATGCACCAATGCTGCGGTGCCCGCTGGCGTAAATAAGGGCTTGCGCAGCTGCAGGCCGGAACGCTGGCTCATTGGCGCAGGAACGTGTGCAGGGCAGTGCGGGCGGGCGCGCCGGGCCGCACCAGAACACGAGCCAGTCGAGGACCATCCGCTCGGCAGTCGTGAAGATAGCTAGCATCAGCCTGCGCGGCAGAAGCCCCCTTGGGCCTCTGTTGTGCAGAGCTGTAGCGGTGCGCATCCGAGCCAGGCGCTGTCTACATGCGGGGCGCCTGCGCGGCGCACCAGTATGTGCACCAGTCGCGTATGGCATCCTGCTGCTTTGCCTCCAGGGCCTTGAAGCAGGCGTATGCGGGCCAGATGAAGCCCAGTGCATTCCTGGCCCCGCGCAGGCAAGCGGTGAGCTGGACAAACCTGCCGTCTGTCTGCCCTATTGATTGCTCGCGGCAGGCGTCAGGCGCGAAGCAACGGCTGCGGGGTGTTGCCAGACAAAGGGACAGCGTGCATAAATGAGGTGAAGCAAGTGCGTACAGTATTACTCTGCAGGCGAAGTCCCCTAGCATTGCTGCCTACTGCAGGTGCACCAGCCCAGCAGGGCGCGTTTTGATGAGCCCGGTGCTGCGGGCACGTGCTTTTGGCGGTCTGACGAGCAAAATACACTGTAAATCAGCGCTCTGACAATGCACTGACAACAGAGCGGACAGGCCCGCCACAAAGTGCTCTGAGACAGGTTGAGGCCTGCATCTGAAACTCTGCCACCCTACCCTGGTTACGGGCTGGACTTGGGAATGCTCAGCCTGATCAGTGCTCAACAAAGTTACATACAGCGTGAACGCTCTTGCGCTGATATGTCAGTGCTAGGCGCACTCAGGTGCTGTGCACGGAGTGCAGCGCGGGGATGGCACTGCCACGCTTCGCGCTTGGAGCGCCTGCCGGCAGCATGCAGAGGCAGCACTGCGCTTGCGCGGCAACCTAACCAAGGTTGCGTACCTGACATAGCAGTGGGCAGGAGGAGGAGGCTTACTGTCAATGCAGCTGCAGCGCCGGAGGCCCCTGAGCTTGGTAAGACTGGTCAGTCTCGCCCATGCCTGCTCTGGTTGCTTGCAAGGTGCTCTGCTGTTTTCAAGCACTGCAACTTGCTAGCGAACTGGCAAGCAGTGAGCTGCTAACAGCGGCTTTTTCAGAGGTGCGTCACTGATGTCGTTGTGCCCTGATGTCGTTGTGCCCGATGTGCGGGCAGCACCTGCGGCGGAGGCGGACGGCGCTGCGCAGCCGGAGGTCCCAGAGGCTGCAAAGCTGGATATCAGGATAGGCAGGATTGTCCAGATAGAGACGCACCCAGATGCAGACAGGCGCGCGGCCCGCACACCCGCCGCTCTGTGTCCCTGGAACAAAAGCTGTGAGCGGTTAAGGGCTGACACACACCCCTTGCCGCGCAGCCTGTATGTGGAGCAGGTGGACGTTGGCGAGGAGGAGCCGCGCACCATCGTGAGCGGCCTCGTCAAGTTCGTGCCTATTGAGGCCATGCAGGTGACGCTTCAGCCTGCAACGCACTTTTTAAGACTTGCTCATGTCGAGCATTGCTTGCCGCCGCTAGTTTGCCAGAGTATGTAGACGCCTCACAGTAATGGGGAAAGTGACCATGCAGGGCCGCAGCGTGGTCGTGCTGTGCAACCTCAAGCCACGCAACATGCGCGGCGTGAAGTCAAACGGCATGGTGCGGTCTAAAGCACCGCCCTGTGCTATCTGCCTCATGTCGGTCAGTTTATTACGTGAACTGGATGCTGTCTGTATACAACCTCCCAGGTGTGCGCTCCAGTGGGGACTGCAAAATGAGCGTGCAGCTTCATGGCGTGGCAGTCGCACCCATGTCCATGTTGGGCCTGTGTGTGTGCCACTGCTGGTGGTCTGAGAGCTGGCGCATATGCTGCTCATGTTCTCAACAGCAGGTGGGTTAAGCAATTCTCACTGACAGGCTCCGCGGTCATGCAACAACTGGAGCACACTTCCTCACTGATACGCATGCGCTGCAGCTGCTCTGCGCGTCAGACGCCGCGCACGAGACGGTGGAGCCGCTGGCGGCCCCCGAGGACACCCCCGTTGGCGAGCGCGTGCGCTTTGGCGAGGGCCCGCAGCCTGAGCCTGCCACGGCCAACCAGGTGCGCCATGCCGTGTTTGCAAAGCAGGAGAGCGCTTGTCTGAACGCGCGTGCCCAGTATGTATCCTGCTTCGAAATACGTGTACCGCGCAATGACGCTCCCTACTGAGGTTCTTGTGGGAAGATGGGCTGGCACTGTGCCTATCCGCCGCTCAATGTGCATGCTTGCAGCGCTGCCTGCAAAACAGGGAGAAGTAGTGTGTCCAATAAAAGGCATTGCGTACAGAGCGCGCCCGCACACCTCGCTCAAGCTCCCCTGGGCGGTGCGTGCGCTGCGCAGGCCAGCAGGGGCGCCCGCGCCTGAGGCGGTACGCAAATGGGGCGCAGGTGCAGAAGAAGAAGATCTGGGAGGCCGTGCAGCCGGACCTGAGGACCAGCGCGGAGCGGGTGGCCGGCTGGCGCGGCGCGCCCATGCTCACGTCGGCTGGGCCCATCACCGCCGCGACGCTGGCCGACGGCAGCATCTCGTGAGCCTCTCATGGTTGCCATGCCGTGGGGTGGGAGGCATGTTGAGCGCAGACGGAGGTGCAGATGAGGCGCCGCGCGAGACCTCGTCAGGCACACCGGCGCATGTGTGTGTGTGCTGTGCTGATGACGACAGGTCACGCGCTGCACCAGCACATTCTAGGCGCCTCACATAGCATGGCATCACAGTCCTCACGCCCTTCAAAAGCACTTCCCACTGAAGCCTCAGCGTGACGGTCACGCCGTGACCCACTGCTAGCTGATTGCCTTAAGAGACCACATTGTCTTCTCTGCTCAGGTAGTCCTGGACGCGCGCGACATGGCAACCTGCACCTCTGGCAAGCACTCGTTGCTGGCCAGCTGCCGACAGGCCCGGTCCCAACCACAGTTCTCAGCTCACACAGTCGACGAGCGTTGCCCGTAAGCAGCGCAGTTGAGCCCAGGCAAGCCGGACCAGCAGGCCTGGACCACATTCCTCCTTTTATTTGACAAAGCGCGTAGGATAACCCCAAGCCCCATCCCTGCCTGCCAGACTTCTGTGTGATCCAGCCAATACATATCCATGCGCCGGCCAAAGCCCACACTTGCACGGCCAGCCCGGCCAGGGGCAGCCATCGCCTCGGCACGTTCGCATGCTCAAAGGAAGCCCAGCCGGCGGGCCAAGATTGCAAGCAGCAGCACCACCAGCGCGGCCACCAGCCAGAGGTTGGCTGCGGCCCAGCGCCTCGCCGCCTGCCGCGCCATCCCCGTCGCGGCACGTCAGCAGCCGCGCACGCCGCTGGAGCGCTGAAGACAGTGCGAGCTCCGTCCGGCGTGGTCTGTACAGCTAGCCAGTTGCGGTGCCGCTGCCGACTGCCAACCTCCCGTCTGTCGCACCGCCTGGAAAGCCTTGGCCATGTCACGGCAGCTCGTGACCTGCTAGCCTGTGCACCTCCCGCCCACGCCTACCACCAAACATGCTGCGAACCTGAACCCAGCAAGCAGGCTTAACAGGTGGGGCGGGCGGCGCGGACAGGCTGGCTGGAGCGCGCCTGCAGCCCGGCCCAGCCGCGCGCGGCATAGCTGCTGGCCGTCAGGATGCCGCGCATCTGCGTGTCGGACAGCCCGCGCACCTGCGCCGCAGCCGCCTCTGCCTGCGCGCCGCGAGCGCTGATGTCAGCTCAGACTTGGTGGACAGGGTAGACACCTCCCTGACCTGCTGCGCACAGCAGGGCAAGCCTCATCATGCCTCATCATGCCACGTACACCAGCGGCAGGCAATGCAGAAGGACCCCAGAGCCACTCACTATGGCTGTGCGCGCAAGTGCTCATGCTGACGCAGGCTGCAGGCGCCTGGCCAGCGGCCCAGGCCGCGGCGGGCAGCAGGCGCGAGAGCGGGCGCGGGGGCGGGCGCGAGAGCGGGCGCGGGGGCGGGCGCGGGGGCCGCGCGCGGGCGCGCCTGCTCCGGCGTGAGCTCGCGGCCGCTCATGCGCGACATGGCCGCCAGCTGCTCCGGCGAGATGCTCTTCATCATCGCCTGCATCATGTCCATCATGGCCGGGTTCTGCAGCATGGCGCCCATGTCCGGCATGCCGTCGGGCCCCATCATGCCCGCCGGCAGGCCCCCCGGCACGCCCGCCGGCAGCCCCGTCGGCATGCCGCCCGGATGGCCGGCCCCGCCCGCGCCCGCACCCGCGCCGGCGCCCGCCGCGCCCGCCGCGCCGCGCTCCCCGCCGCCGGCGCCGCCTGGCGGCGCCGGCGCGCCCGCGGCCGGCGCGGCCGGGGCGGCGGCCGCCGCAGCGGGCGGGGCGTGCGGGGCGGCGGCCGGGGCGGGCGCGGCGGCAGGCGGGCCGCCGCCAAAGCCGCCCATGGCCATGCGCTGCATGGCCGCGAGCTGGTCCGCCGGCATGCTGCCCATGAGGTCCATCGCGGTCTTCATGAACGAAGGGTCGGACTGCGCGGGCGGGCGCGCGCGTCAGACCGCGCTCGTGCCCTGCGCTGCATGCGCCGGCCGAGCCTCGGCGCGGGTGATCACGCCGGCCGCGATAGCTGACTTGCAGTACAGCCATGGCTAGGCCCTGGCTCACAGACTGTCCGGGCCATGCAAAGTGCGCACTGCAGCTGCGCCAGCTGAGTCATGGCGTGCACTCTGGCACCGCCCCCGCCGCAGCACCAAGTGCCAAGACTGCGGTGCAGCCACAAACCTGTCCGTCGCAGCGCGGGGCATGTTGGGGTCGCCGAGAGCTGCAGCGCGGCTCCCCAAACGGGGCCGCGCCTGCATCTTGCTCATCATCTCCTGAATGTCGGGGCCGCCGAAGCCGCCGCCGCCGCCGAAGCCGCCGCCGCCGCCGCCAAAGCCGCCGCCGCCGCTGGCGCCGCCGCCGCCGCCGAAGCCGCCCGGCCCGCTCGGCATCAGGCCCGCGTCGAGCATGTCGGCGTAGCGCTCCAGGTCGTCGGGGCTCGTGGAGCCCAGGCTGGCCGCCGCGGCGCGCGCCATCTCGGGCGTGAAGCCCGGCGGCAGTGGCCGCCCGCTCGCGCGCGCCTGCCGGCCGCGGCGCAGGGCGTAGGGTACCTGCAGCCCCGCCCGAGCCCAGCGGCGCGCCCAGCAGTGTGCGCGCTGGCCGGCGATGATGGTGCAGGGTTAGGGTCAGGGCGCACCATCTCGGCCATCGCCTCCGGCGTCACGCTGGCAGCGCGCGCGCGCGCGGCCTCGGCCATCGCCGGATTGGCGCGCAGCGCCGCGGCCGTTGCGCGCAGTTGCGCGGCCTCCGCCTGCGCCTGCCCGGCGCTCGGCGCGCCGCCGGGCGACGCGCCCGCCGCCGCGGGGCCGGGCGCGCCGGGCGCGCCGCGCGGCTGTGGCGGCGCGGGCGGCGGAACGACTTCCACGTCCGCCTCCGCCGCTGCGGGCGCCGGCTGGCTGGTCACCGCCGGCTCTGCGCCTTGCAGGCGCAAGGGAATAGTCAGGTGGGCATCCGCTTGTGCCAGTCAAGCAGCGGCGCATTGCCACATGGTGGTGGGTCGCGGGACACACTCCGCCGCTCGGAAATCCCTAGTTGTCCGATCGCCAGCGGCTGTGGTGCCCTTGGCGGGCCGCGCAGCGCTCCAGCGGGTGCATGCCAGCAAAGCCGCCACCGCAGGAGAGCACGCAGCGCCTCCCACGATGAAGCAAAGCCCGGGCGCGCGGCGATGCGTGCACGCGGAGCCGCCCGCACCGGTGCCAGAAGTCGGGAGCCGGGAGTCGGGCGCGGCGGCGCGCGGCGCGGCGGCCCCGCCCTGCCCCTCCGCCAGCGCGGCCTCCGCCTCGCGCAGCTTGGCCTGGATCACCGGCTTCTCCGCCTCGGGCGACCTGCGCGCGGCCGTGGCGGCAGGTCGCGCGCCCCGCCGCGGCTCGGCCCCCGGCACATCACTGGGACCCCAGACGGCTTGCCCATGCAGGCCTTGGGAGGGCAGATGCGGGAGGGCAGATGCGGAAGGGCGGCCGGAGGGGCGTGCGCCTCTGGCGCCCTGCCTGCAGCGCATGACGTCGCTGGCTGGCCATGCCGTAACCGCCGCCTCCCGGCCAGCCCCGAAGCTTGCCTTCACACCCGACGGCGCTGCGAGCATACAGCCAAGCACGTGAACTGCGCTATGTGGTGATGAGCCGGACAGTGCGCCGAGGCGCGAAGGCGGGGGCACAGGCGGCGGCGGCCCGAGCGCGGCAGCGCACAGCTCGAGCGCGGCGCGCAGGTCGGGCGCCGCGGCGGCCGCGTCGGCCAGCGCCAGGCGGCCCAGGCCGCGGCGGTACAGCGCCTTGCGCTCGGCCGGGTGCCGGCGCAGCACCGCGTCGCACTCAGCCACGGCGTCGGCCGGCCGCCCCAGCGCCAGCAGGCAGAGCGCCGCGTTCAGCTGGCACGTCCGCCGCAGCTCCTCGGCCTCCAGCGAGGCTTGCCCTGCCGCGCCCCCGACAAACCCTTGCAGCATCTGCGCGGCCTGCAGGGCCGCCAGCCGGTGAGTGGGCCCGCCGCTGGCCGGCGCGCGGCGCGCCGCCACAGGCAGTGGTATGCGCTGTGCCGGCGCCGGTGGGGCGCAACTGAAGCGCCGCCTGGCGCTGCATGCGCCGTGGAGCCGGGGCCGGCGCCAGGAGCGCGGGCGCGCTGCCGCAGCAGCTCTGTGAGCTGCTGCGCCGGCCTGCTGGCTCCAGCGGGGCTTCTGATGGGCTGCATGCCTGTAGCCGACTGCTCGCAGCGGGCCAGCAGAGACGACACCACTGGCCTCTCACCGCGGCAACCGTGGCGACCACTTGCACACAGGGCAGCACGTTCAGGGCCGGCGAGGGAGAGCTGGGTAAGGCCGCTGCAGATACGCCCCTGCGTAAGGCAGCTGCAAGTACGCCCCCTGGAGCTCTGTTGCAGGCGCCTCTCGAGCCTCCCCGTGCGCAGGCGGCGCGGCCCAGCAGGGCCCAGGGCAGGGCGCGCAGCGAGGCGGGTGGAGGAGGGCGAGGCCAGGGCCTCTGCTGGCGGCACCTGCCAGGCTGGCCTTCGCGCGCGTGTACCTGTCGACCGCCTGGTCGTGCGCCTTTGCGGCGTAGAGCCGGTTGCCCTCGTCCTTCAACGAGCGCGCTTCGTGCAGCTGCGCGCCGCGGCAAATCGAACCCTGCAGTGTGCAGCAGGGGCTGGCAGCTAGCCGGCCACCGGCATACTTGAGGCAGGGGCGTGCATACTTGATGCAGGGGCGTGCTGCTCAGGCGTGAGTGCGCGCTTGGCATCGCATGAGCTCAGGGGCAGCCTGAGGCTGGCTGGAGGGTGAGGGGCGCACTGTGGTGTCTGTCACGGCTGCCGGCGCTGCGGGGCCCCCGAACTGCGCGGCCTGCCGGCGCATGTCTTCCGGGGACGGCATGGGCATGCCCGCCATGCCCGCCATGCGCTGCGCAGCCTCCATCTGCTGCGGAGTCATGTTGGCAGCCATCCGCTGCATCTCCGCGAGCTGCTGCGGGCTCATCTTGGACGCTGCTTCCATCGCCTGCGCGCCCGCTCACAGGACAATGTGGCTGCCTGCCAGCCCCTGCTAGTATGCGATTGTGCCTCGCAGGCCCAGCGAGGTGACAGTAACACCAACAGGCAGAGCACGCGGGCCAGCGTGCCGCTCTCATCATCCCGTCCATCGTGGCGGTGCAGGCTCACTCTCTGCGCTCGGCTACTGTGCTGCCTTGGGAGGCATCACTGGCACAAGACGTTGCTTGGCAGCATGCTGACCGCTTAGCCAGCTTGTCGCACAAAGGAGCTGATCACAGGGAGCACTTCACCTTGCAAGGCAGTTTTACATCTGGCAGGACTCTTGACCCTACTCGGCAGCTCTGGCACCCCAAATGGCATGCCTGGGCACTCAGGACCTTGGAGGAAAAATTGTTGGCTCATACGCGAGCGGGTTCTCTGCTTAGAACAGCCAGCTTGCAATGCAGCCAGCATGCCGTTGTGCTCACTAGGCTTGAGTGTGCTCCATGTAAAGCACGTGGGGCAAAGGTGTCATTATTGCAGGCCCGAGCTCCCGTGGACGCATGTTACACGCCGCACGTGCGGTGTAAAAAAAACACACACACAGCCGTGCACAGGACCCAACCATGTAGGACCGGCGGGTCAAGCGCGTGTGCAGGGCAACTCGTCAGCAAGGGATGGGCAAGCAACTTCACCTGTGCTCACCGCGCAGCGCCCGCCCCTGCCGCAGCCGCCCGGCGGCCCGAAGCAGGGGCGCCCGCGCGCCGGCACGCGACATCATCCCGGGGTCAGGACCGCCATCGGTCTTCAGGACTCGCTTCAGCACTCGCTTGGGTGTCATCAGGGGCCTTCTTTTCACAAGCATCAGCACGGCCTTCTCTCACGGCTTCATGGGCCCTCGGGTGCCCTGTGCGGCGCGTGCGCGTCATCGGGAGAAAAACCTGCTCACACTGCGACCTGCCTCCCCGGCCCCCGCAACAACTGCACAGGCGGGCGCGCTGGCGCGCCGCGACAGCAGTGCTCCGCCCCACATGCACTGCTGGAGCTCCAGCGCCGGCGGCAGCACAGCGAGACTGGACAGGGCTCTCCAGCTCCGGCAGAAGGGCAGTGCGCGTTCGTTTGTGTCAGGAGCATTTGCTCGCCTGCCTGCCCCACACCTGGGCAGGCGCCTGTTGCCTGCTCGCACGGCCGGGCGCCTCGCCGGGGGCGCAACCTCGCGCACGCGCGCGCCCATGCCGGGACCTGCATGCACTCCGCGCGCCCCCTACGCACGCCCGGCCAGCAGCCAGACGCACGCGATGCACCACGACGCTCAGCGACCGCAGCCGCTGCGTTCTCCTGGTGTGCGTACAGCCTCGCTACCTGTCCTCGCTCCTGGCAGCCCGCACAGGCCCCGGTGAACGCCCGACCAGGCGCGCATGCATCTGCACACAGGTGGCACTCTCTATCATCGCCCTCGTGCATGCTCCTACTTGAGGAGGGACCTGCCAGCATACCTGGAGCACAGGCTGCCTAGCCACCTTTGACAGGACCACAGCGGGCGCAGTGCAGACCATGTAATCCATTGAAACAAAAGCTGCCTGATGACGGGCTCCACAACAGGTGAGCACAAGAGCATGACAGCACGAGAGAACCCATGCTAGAGTCTTCCTGGGTGCGCCTCAGCTGGCTGCTTCCGCACCGGGCGCACTGCAGCATGGCAGAAAGCCAACAACATGCAGACCGCAACCTCACACATCTGGCAAACGGTCCCGACTCGCACCGGCGCGTGGGGGTGTAGTCGCGCTCAGCGCCGCCGTCGCGCTCACCGCCGCCGTCGCGCTCGGCGCCGCCGTCGCGCTCGGCGCCGCGGTTGCCCTCAACGCCGCCGTCGCGCTCGGCGCCGCCGTTGCGCTCGGCCGCAGGCAGCGGTGAGGCGCTGCGGCTGTCGCGCCGCCCGCGCGGGCTGGCGCGCGGGCTGGCGCTATACGCCGGCGAACGCCTGCCGACCGCAGTGCGATTAGGTCCAGGCACATGCACGCTCCCTTGCTCCCCTTCAACCAAGCAACTAGCACGCCTGTTTCGCCTGCCTCCCCCGTAGCACCCTTTCTCATCTGCGCCACACCTGAACAACGCTGACTCACAACAACCAGCTGGCATGCGCAAGCGCTGTCCCATAGGCTGCCAATGGCGTTCGTGATGAGCTTGGTGGCCAAACGTTCGTCACGCCTGCAGCCGTGCAGCGCACCCGCGGCGGGGCGGCGAGCGGCTGCGCGAGGGCGAGCGCGAGGGCGAGCGGCGCGTGCGTGTGCGGCTGCGGCTGCGCCGGCGCTCGCGGCTGCGGCTGCGCCGGTACGACTCGCGGCTGCGGCTGCGCCGGCGGTCCCGGTCGCCGCCGCCGCCGCGGTCGCCGCCGCCGCGGTCGCCGTCGCCGCCGCCGCGGTACGACTCGGGCCGCTTGCGGCCCTGCTGCGCAAACACCACCGAGAGCTGCGCGCCCGAGGCGCTGAGTGAGTCCCTGCCGACAGACAGCTTCGTTGCCCTGCATGGGTGGGGTGCAGAGTGCAGACAAGCAGCCACGTTGCCAACATCCTGTACCCGCAGTGCCGCCCGAGCCACACACTGCGACAGCCAGAGTGCGTATGATTGCCTTTTGAAGCTCACGTCACCCAGAAAGCTCAGGACATGGGCTTTCGAAACACTCCTGCAGGCTCACCTCGCGGCCCTCGACATACTTGCGGTCCAGGCCCGCCAGCGCATCCTCCGCGTCCCGCGTCTCAGCAAACTCGATGAAGGCTATGCCGCGCGGCTCCCTGCATCCCCGGCACATCTGAGCATGCAAGAGTTGCAATGCATGACACGGCGAACAGTCCGGCTACGACCTCCAGATCAGCTAGCGCTGCCGCTTGCACGAGATTCTAGCGCTGCGGGAGCGCACTGGGTGTAAAAGTCCCTGGGGATGTACACGTCCCGCACGCGGCCATACTTCTCCGCGGCATACCGCAGGTCTTCCGCGCTGCGCGGGCGTCAGCGGGTGTATCAGGCGCGTGGTAAAATGAAGGGGGCCGGCTTACCAGACACGACCATCCAGTGCAGTGGTGCATCAGAAGCCTCACCGGCACTGCCGCGCAACGTTGCGCACGAGTAGGCTGCATCCTGTGCGCACACAGCTCTGTTGAACAGTGAAAGGCTGCTTGGGTGCCAGCAGCAAGACGCACAGCACAAGTGCGTACGGTTTGCGGCTTCGCGCGGCGGCTCCCGACGAGACATGGTCTCCTGAAGCTGCTTACGCGGGTTGGGATTTGGTGCAAGATGACTGACAGGTGAGGCAGTTGGTCTGCCCTCTCACCAGCAAACTGAGCTGCTGCGCTCCGGGAGCTGAGGTCCAGCAAGCTAGGGTGGCAACGTTCATTTCGCATGGGATGCACCACATCTAGTGGAGCTTCATTGACTGCAGGCTGGAGTCTCCAGCTTGTCCTTGCATTGATGGATCCTAGCCAAGCTCCTTAAGGATCAACTATTCGCATGAAATACATGACAGCAATGACCAGCATAATATGGCAACACATGGAGGCGTGCGGCCCACGCACATACTCCTTCCGCTAAAGTCTCGCAGCCTTGCTCGTACTGTATGGCACAATTACCTGTTCACAACCCATGGGTCTCGACCAGCATCCGCCGAGCCAGCCTGGTCCTGCCAGGGCGCCGCTACGCGTCATCGCTGTACGCCTCGTCGCTACTATACGCCTCCTCCACCTCCTCCAGGTCGGGGTTGAGGATGAAGTCGAATGCGCTGTTAGGCACTGGCGGCGGCGGCGGCGGCGGCGGCGGCGGCCTGCCGGCCCCAGCGGCGGCCGCGGGCCCCGCGGTGACGGCCTCCCACGAGGGCGCCGGGGCCGCCAGGGACGGCGCTGCCGCCGCCGGCTCCGCATCCGGCACAGCGTCGCCAGGCTTCCAGCCCGGCGGCATGGGCGGGATGGCGGGAGCGGCCTGTGCATCCGCCGGCGCGACGCCCGGCTCCGCCGGCTTTGCCGAAGACGCTGCGCGCCCGGCATGCAGCGTTTTAACGCCACCGTGCATGCCTGCTTGGGTGATATCAGGCAAAGACATCAGCCTTTCATGCCCTGGCTGTGCCACCATCCTGTCACATGCGGCATCAGTGGACCCACTCATACAAGAATGATCTGCGGGGCTTGCATGCATACAGAGAGCCAGTGGCTGCAGCCACAAAGAAGACAGTTGGCGCCTGCCTCCCTGGCCCGCTCTGCCTGTTCCTGGTATGTCAGCCGTATGGCTCATGTGGTTTAGGGAGGTAAGCTTCCGACGTGCACTGGACCTCCGGCACGGCCAGCAGGCACGCCGCGCGTTGCAGCCCCGAACCAGGGCAGGCGGGTGCAGGCCCGCAGCTCTGCAGCGCACGCGCGCCTGCAAACTGGTGCAGCAGCGACGCGCGCAGCTGCCAGTCTTGCGGCGCAGGCGGCCGGAAGTTGCGCAGCGGCGTCTGCCCGGCCACAAAGCCGAGCGGCGCGAACGTGGTGTAGCTCAGCTTGTGCGCATACGTGACCAGCCTGCGCGCGGCCTCGAGCCCTGGCCGCACGCGGCAGTAGTCTGGCACGTCCGGCAGCGCGTTGCGGTCCAGCAGGTCCTGCAGGCCCTCCGCTGTCGCCTGCAGCCCCACAACAGCTGCCAGCGCATCTACCAGTGCAGCCAGCAGCAGACCACCAGGCCTGACACAGCTCGCAGGGTAGCCTGGGAGCAGCATGTAGGCAAGGTGGCTCGCGGTAGGCCATGCGTCCAGACACATGGGGTGAGGCCGGTCCAGCCTCCAGCGGCGGTTTTGAGGCAAAGCTGCACGGGAGTCAGCACCTGTAGCCTGGCAGTCCACTTGTCCAGAAGGGCGGACAGCCCTGCTGCGTGCTGCGGCGCTCTGCTGCCTGCACGCACTCGCCTCTCCGTCGCTTTGCTGCTTGGAAGAGAGTGTGTGCGGGTGGTGCTGTTGCCTTAAACGCAGGAGGCCTCACACAACACCAAGGTACTGACACACTGTGAGCAAGCGCTCCAAAGCGAAAACAACACCTGGCGAGCTTTCAAGCATCTGCAGCACGCGCTGCAGCACAGCCGCTGCTGCCTGGCCCTGCTGCTCATCCTCAACTGCCAGGCTTTGTGTTGCGGCATGACTGTCCTGCACAGCCTGCCTGAACTCTTGTGCGAGGCTGTGCGGGTGATCCAAGTCGGACAGAGATGAGTGAAGCGCGGTCGCTGCACTGTGCTCAACTTTCTGCCGCTTCACAAAACTTCCAGTCTCCATTGAGAGGCACACAGCTACTTCTTGCGTGAGCTTTCGAGGCGGAGGTGGCCCACACAATCTCCTTGTTCTTTTTGTTCCACCTGTCAATTTGTTCCACCTTGGCATTTGGCTTGTTGGAAGGCTAGATTCATCCCCACCATGCAGGCATGGTTTGCATGCATGCACAGCAGCAGGCGACAACAATACAGCCACACGGTGGGCTGTGGCGTTCACGGAATACCACTTTGCATTGAGGTCGCAGGTTTGCGACACTGCTAACAGTGCGCTGCACTTCCCCTCGCCCCTGGAACGCATTCCCGCTGCTCACGTCCCCTTTTCGCGCTGCACAACCACCTTGAACTCGCCAAAGACCTCGGGGTGCAGCCGTACGCGCGCGTCAAACGTGCCGACCGTCTTGATCTCAGGCAGCTCCACGTCGCGCTTCTCCAGCTCGCGCCCCGTCTGCTGGGCGATGGCTGCCACGATCTCCGCCGGCGTCACGCTGCGCAAACACACCGCAGCCCAGGTGTTGCACACAGCCCGCAGCCCACCAGGGACCTACTTCACGTGCTGCAGCTCTCAAGTCGCTTCAGCTACAGGACAGGTGTTGCCGTGTACCGCGCTGCTCAACACGTGCGGCGACGGCAGAGCAGGCCATGCGGCCGCACCTGCCGAAGATCTGGTCCTGCTCTCCCACCTTCTTCCTGATCACGAACTTGCCGATGGTCTGGAGCGCGGTGGCCATCGCCTGCAGCGCGCAGGCCCGTGTCGAGCATGCGCCTATCGCTGGGCCGTGCACCGGCGCTATGTCGCCGCGCATGCACCCGGACAGCTCTGCAGCCACGCTGACAGACTGGAGCCCGCACGGACGTGGCACAAGTAGATGATTGGTTGAATTATAGCCGTCTACCAGCCAACAGTGGCTGGTGACGGGCGCAGCCCTCAAGCGAGGACGGGATCGCACCTTGGCCTTGGCCTTCTTCTCCTTCTCCTTCCGCTCCACCTCCTGCTTCTCCTTCTCGATGCCCCTGGCACACCCGAGCATGCATGACTTTCAGCCACGCATCAGCCAACTCTTGCTCTTCACGGGCGCATGGCATCTACTTCATGGGCACTGGGCAACCCCATGCAGGGCAGAATCCAATGGGAACCGACAGCCAGACTGCGGATGAGCACCAGCAGACCCTGCCAGCAGCTCTCGCAGGCCCCAGCACCGCAAGATAAGCATGTGCAACGCATGTAGACGGAGGCCTGGCTACCGCGAAGCGTGAGCTGCACCAGCGCAGGCGCAGTTTTCAGAGACTTCACCTATCATGTTGGTTTCGGGAGCGCGCACGCCAGAATGCTCGACAGTGCAGGCGCCATGCATTTCTTGCTCTCGCTATTGCTATACAACTGGCAACAGCACGCAGATTAAGGGGAATGCTAGGGGGGGCGCGCACGCTAGGATGCCCTCCGTGGCCGGCGCCGCAAGCCCCTTCGGCAGGAGGTAGTTGCGAAAGTAGCCGTTCGGTACCTTTGTCAGCTCGCCGGTCTGGCCCAGCCCGGGCAGGTCCTTGCGCAGCACCACCTGCAACGCGAGCGCCGCCCCCGGCTGAGCTCAACTTCCAGCCTGGGTTGACAGTGCGCGGCCAGGACAGAACAGACCTGTGCTACCTTGCTTTCAGTGAAAGAAGGCGGCGACTGTTGCTGGGACTGCGCTGTGAGCCTCAGCGACCTTGAGAGGGCGCACCGTCTGCCGCTTGGACACCCGCTTGTTGCACTCCGTCACAAATGGCAGGCGTGACCGCGACGGCGCAGCGCGGGCACTGCACGCAGCTCTCCGGCCCTGCATTGCGCGCACTCCCCGTGAGCGAGCACGCGTGCCAAGGTCGTAACCAAGCAAAGCGTTGGTTTGAGCGCACGTCCTCTGCCCTGAACCCCTCATAGCTCTTCAGGGCGCTGCTTGCCTCCCCGCCCCTCACGAGCGTCCACTGCATGGCTGCCGCTCCCGCAGCCCTCACGAAGCTGACGACCAGCAAGCTCCTGGTTCAGTCACGCCGAGCTCTGCTTGCCTGGCCCAGTGACTGGGTGACGGCCCCAGGAGTACCAAGCTGAGGTTCTGAACCCTGCCTTCGCCTACGATGCATCTAGCTCGAGGAACGCTCCTGGCAGAGCCTTTCTATTTCCAGGCGATGAGGCTCTGGAAACATTGAGATGGAGCTGCACAGCAGACACCGCTGCTGGCAGGCTGCCTGCGTGCGTGCATCAGCGCAAAGGCTCCGCTATTAGAGCACGCGATGCTGCTGAGTCTGGTGGCGCCAGCGTTCCTGCTCCTGGTGTTCACCTTGATCTTTGGCCTGGTGCGTCGATCGAGTCCTGGTGAGCGTATGCATGCCAATCCCTGCGTGTACTTACCCGGCTGCGCAGGACGCCGCACTGTGGGCCGTGTTGTGGACAGGCTGCCTGGTGCTCTTTGCAGCGCTCGGATTGCGCGCATGGCTCCGCCGCACGCTGCCTCCGCAGCAGAAGGTATGGGAACATACGCTGCGCAGGCTCCCCTGCACGCCTGCTGCGCTGGCACTGGCTAGCACGTCTGCCAGCCCGCGGGCTTGATGCAGGCGTTGCGCAGGGCGTGATTGCCTTCTTCCACCCCAATGCCAGCGGCGGCGGCGGCGGCGAGCGTGTCCTCTGGTGCGCACCGCCTCTGCCGCTGTCTCAGCAGCTTGACAGATAAAGGGGTGGTCAACAAGGCGCACGTGGAGCTGACGCGCCCGGCCGCGCCGCAGGGTGGCCATCAAGGCCCTCCAGGAGACCTGCCCCCTCGCACGGGTGCGCCGCGCTCACGCCACCTCTGCTGTTCGCTGAGTGCGAGTCGGCGACTCGCGCTGAGCTCAGGTTGCTCCCGTGCGAGGACAGAGCCTGCCGCCGCCCGGCAGGTAGTTATATACATCGGCGACGACGCGAGCGCTGAGGAGCTGCGTAAGGGCGCGCTGAGCAGCTTCAATGTGGCCCTGCCGCGCGGCGTGGAGGTGGTGGCCCTGGCGGAGGCGGCACTGCTGGCGCCGGAGCGCTACCCGCGCTTCACGCTGGTCGGCCAGACGGTCGGGTCCGTGCGCCTGGGGCTGGCGGCACTGCGGCGGCTGGTGCCGGAGGTGCGCACGCGGCAGCCGCATGCCCTGCACAGCCACGCGTGCACCGTCAAATGAGAGACAGGCCATGCGCGCGCCGCGGTGCGCGCTGGCAGGAGGCGTGCACGCACCGGCCAGGTCACGAAACCCGCCAGCTGAAGCTCACCTGCAGCCCTGCTGGCGCGTCGGCGGGCGTGCGCGCGACAGCGTGGCCGCACGCGCGCGGCAGACGACACGGCGGACGAGGCGCCAGCGACAGGTTGCGCGCGGCGCGCGCGCGCAGGTCATGGTTGACACCAGCGGCTGGGCGTTTGCATACCCGCTGGCGCGCCTGGCGGGCGTGCGCGTGGCCGCGTACGTGCACTACCCAACCGTGTCGGCCGACATGCTGACCGCCGTCGCCGCGCGGCGGCCCAGCTTCAACAACCGCCCGGCGCTGGCGGCGAGCGCGCCGCGCTCCGCGGCCAAGCTGGCCTACTACTACGCGTTCGCCGCGGCGTACGGCGCCGCGGGCGCGTGCGCGAACGTGCGCCCCCTGCGGCGGGGAAGTGCACGGCCTCGGGCTCCGTGGCAGTGGCGGGGGCGCTCGGCAGGGCCGATGCTGCTGCATGGGGCGCAGGCTGCGCTGTGACCGCACACGACCTGCCGTGACTCTTCCATGCGGTGTGTGTGAAAGTGTGGCCGTGGCTGTTGCCCCAAGGGACGGCCCGCCGGGTGGCGGCAGCTGTTTACCAGGCACTGTGACACCAAACTGTAGGGCGGGAGCAGGCAGCCAATGGTGCAACTCCCGCGCACCATGCACAACACAGGCAATCCCCGCCGCTGGGACACTGCAGCGCTGGCGAGGCGCGGCAGCCGTGGCCGGCGCGCGCGCGTGCGGCGCTCACGGGCCACCGTATTTGCGCCGCGCAGGCGGTGATGGTGAACTCCTCGTGGACCGCCGAGCACATCCGGCGGCTGTGGTGGCGCCTGGAGCCGCCGGCGCGCGTGTTCCCGCCCTGCGACGTGGCCGACCTGGCCGGCCTGCCGCTGGACCGCAAGCTCAAGCGCCTGTACCTCGTCTCGCTCGCGCAGTTCCGCCCGGAGAAGGACCATGCGCTGCAGCTGCGCGCGTTTGCGCGCGCGCGCCGGCGCGCCGCATCCGGCTCGGGCCACGCGGCCGACGCGGCGCGCTGCCCTCCGCGTCGCTCCAGGGGGTCCCGGCCATCTCGCCGCCTCGTGTGTTGTCTGCTGGGTGTTGTCTGCGGACGGCGACTCCTGTTTCCCCCTCGTCAGCGGTGCCGCTGGTGCAGCAGCAGACCCAAGTCCCTCCCTGAAGGCCCCCGCCTCCGCAGCCGGCAATGCCCACCCGTCCGGGGCGCCCGAGCCCGTTCCCGGGTGGGCTGCCTGCGACAGCGCAGCCGCGGACGCCCCAAACCACCCCTGCACGGGCGCGGAGGCAGCGCCGGCCGCGCCGCGCCGCGAGCGGCGGGCGCCCCCGCCGCGCAGGTGCTGGCGGCGCGGCTGGCGCTCATCGGCGGCTGCCGGAACGCGGCGGACGCGGCGCGCGTGGCGGACCTGCGCGCGCTGGCGGAGCAGCTGGGCCTGGCCGGCGCGGTCGACTTCGCCGTCAACGCGCCCTTCAGCGAGGCGCGCCGCCCGCGCGCCCTGCATCGACGGCGCCCTTCGGCGAGGCGCGCCGCCCGCGCCGGGCGCGCGCCGCGCGCGGCCCACGCGCGGCCCGGCCGGGGCGCCAGACATGCGCGTGCCTGGGCCCGCTCCCCCGCAGCGCAGGCCACGCGCACTGGGCGGTGAGCGGGCGCCCCTAGCGCCCGCTCTGTTCTAGCCTGACCACCCCCCGGCATGCTTATGAGCTGGGCGAGTGTGAGGGGAAGTGGCTTGCTTGCGCATGGGCGGGCGGCCGAGGCGCGCGCTGCGGGCGGCGGCAGGTGGTCGCGCTGCTGGCGGGCGCGGTCGGCGGCCTGCACACCATGCGCGACGAGCACTTTGGCATCTCGGTCGTGCAGTACATGGCCGCCGGTGCGCCTTGGTCGGGCCGGCCCGGCGCTGCGAGTCGCGCCCGGCGCTGCGAGTCGCGCGTGCTGCCACGCCTGCGGCGGCCTGGGGCGCCTGCAGGGCGCCGCGCGGACCTGCTCCGCTTCCAACGCGCGCCTGCGCACTCTGGGGCCAGCCAGTGTCACGCGGACAGGCAGTCCCGCGGGCCAGGGCGCAGGCAGCAGCACGCACCCTGGCAATAAGCTGAACGCCGGGAGCCGCGCTGGGTTGCGAGCCCCTTTGGCTGCGCGCAGGCGTGGTGCCGATCGCGCACAACAGCGGCGGCCCGGCGGCGGACATCGTGACGCTGGAGGCCGTGCCGGGCGGCCTGCAGGCGACCGGCTACCTGTGCACGAGCGAGGACGAGTTCGCGGCTGCCATCACCGACGTGCTGGCGATGGACCAGGTGTCGCGCCTGCGCCTGGCGGCCGCCGCGCGCCGGTGCGCGCCCCGGCCCTGCGCGCCCGCCGGGTCTGAGCACCGGTTGTGTGGGGCTCTCTGCCTGACCGCAAAGACGCGCCAGTCACGGCGTCCCTGCAGGCCGGCCGTTGCCATGTGCCGGCGTGTCCCTCGGCCTGGGTCAGAGCAGGGGCCGGAAGCCGCCCAAGTATGGTGCTCGGACGATACACGGCGGCCATGACCGTGAAACCAGCGTCGCCCTGCTAGATATAATTGCGACCTGCATTCGTACACGATGAAAATTATGGCGGACACACCGTGCCCGCCGACCCGCGCAGGAAGGCGGCAGAGTTCACCGACGCGCGCTTCGCGGCGGGCTTCCTGGAGGTGCTGCAGCCGCTGCTGCCGCTGCGCCTGATGTCTGCCGCCGGCACGGCGGACGGCGGCTGACCCTGGCTTCGGCGGCATGCCGCTGGGCTGCACCTCGGCATGCGCGCGGTCATAGCGGTGATAGCCGCGCGCGGGTTTGCCAGTCCAGGGGCCAGCAGATTTTGTGTGCGGTGTGCAGCTGCTGGCCCCCGACAGAGGAGGGCGCGCTCGGCGTGCCTGTGCAGCTCGACTCATGCTCTGGCGGCATCCTGCTCGGGGTGTGCGCTTTGCGCCAGCAGGAAGCTGCATGCTGTGCTGCGCGCGCTTCGCCGGGCGATGCGCCCGGCTGTGCGCGGCAAACGGACGGTCCGAACAGGGCAGCCGAGAGCGGTCGGGCGGTCGTGCGGTCATAGGCTAGGAAGTCGTGTCCCCTGCTTCCCTGTGGCGCCGCCCTAGGACGCGCACCCAGCACCCTGCGTGCTCCTCATGTGCCGGCGCTGCACGGTCCAAGAGCGGCCATGTCTTTGCTTTGAGTTACTAGCTGTGTGCTGTGGCAGGAGTGACCGCGCTTGACCAGAAATGCTGTGTGTGGTGTTACACATGATGACACCACCACCATGTATGGGACCCAAAGACACATCGGAAGACGCAGGCCCTGCTAGTGCGTGAGAGGCATCTGCAACCTAACTACCTGCAACCTAACTAACTCTCAGAGACGGTCCCAACAGGGAAGGCTACCTGACTCACGGGTATACTAGATGTAGTATGCAGACGCCCTGCAGCAGACACCCTGCAGCCGGGACGGCGCCGTCAGGGCGGCGCGCCGACCGCGTCGGCCGCAAAATCGGCCAGCAGCTCCAGCAGCGCGGCGGGCGCCTCCTCGTGGCTCAGGTGCCCGCAGCCGGGCAGCACGCGGAAGCGGCTGTCCTGCAGGCGCCCGCACAGCGCGGCCGCGCGCTGCGGCGGCACCACCCTGCCGCCGCGGCCGCCCCTTCGCGCGCGGTCCGCTGCCGGCCCTTCCCAGCCCGCCACTCCTTCACTGATTAGGTGGTGACTTGCAGGTGGTGACTTGCAGGGCGGCGAAATGCACGGGCGGGGCGTGCTCGCAAGCCGCAGCACACCTGCTCCAGGAGAGCCAGAGCTGCTGTACGCTCACAGCATGCGTACGCTCACAGCCGGCACCGCACTGCGCGCACCACAGGCAGCGCTTCGCTCCGAGCGCGGGGCGCGCGCCTGTCCTTGGCGCCGGTGATGACGAGTGCGGGCAAGCGCTCCACTTCCTGGAAGCAGGCGGCGACCTCCGTGGCGCCCGGGCGCCTCGCGCGGCTCACCTGCCGCATCAGGCTAGCTCGGCGGCGGGCAGATTCCCAGGGCCGGTCGCAAGGCACTCGGCCGCTGCGCTCGCGCCAGGTGGCGCAGGCTGCGTCCCGCGCGCCAGCCGCGGATGGCGCACATGCACACGCGCCTTCAAGCAGAACATACGATGTTGTGCATGCCCATCATGTCTCTCTGTGAAGCACAGGGCATGGCCGCACATGCATGCGCAGGAGGCGAGCGCGCACCTCACCTGTGAGGACAGGGTCACAAGCCACATGCATGAGCAGGGGAGTCGTGCTCACCTCTGCAGTACATTAGGCAGCAGGGAGGCGCATGCTTGAGCGGGGGGTGGGCGCGCGCCTCGAGCAGCGCGGCGTCCCAGCCGCGCACGCGCAGCGGCGCCGAGTACAGCGCCACCACCTCCGGCGTCAGCCGGCCGGGCTCCGCCCACGCGCGCCGGTTGCTCACCTCGCCCAGCTCGCTGCGCAGCAGCGGCCGCAGGATGCGCCGGCCCAGCCTGGCGCGCGCGCCGCGAGTAGAGGAGAAGACAGGGCGCGTGTGTTCGGAAGCTGCCAGCAGACGCCTGCAGAGCTAGGGGCCGCTCCCGCGCCGCCCCGGCCAGGCACAAGGCGAGCGCAGTGCGGCCGCGCTCGATTCAGACTGCCACGCCGGCAGCCACTCGGCCCCCTGTGCGCCCACCCGACCGATCGATGCCAGCAGCCTACGCCCACAGGGGTGCGCAGGCCGCCGCGGCGCCCGCCCAGCGGGGACGCCTCGTCTTTGACGTCGTTCGGGGCGGGGTCCCCGCACCGCGAGGCGCCCAGCAGGCGCGTGAAGGACAGGCCGCCCTCGCCGTCCTGGCCGGTGGTGGGGTGCAGCAGCGCCAGGCCCGCCACCTCCGGCATCTCCCCGCACGCCTCGCCGCCGGCAAAGCGGCCGCCTGCCCCGCCGCTGCACGCGGCACACACCGCATGCTTGGGCCCGTTCGCAGACGGTGGGGGCATTCTCGGACCCAATGCCTTGGCAGAGGCGACGTGCGCAGCAGGAGGCAGGACGAACTTCGAACAGATCCAGCAGAGCGCCATCTGCCGCAAGACATGACATAGCCAGCATCAGTACGCCAATATCAGTTAGGCCCCTGGTAACCCTGCCATGTGGGGCGCGCGTGCGCCACAATAGCATGTGGCACAGACTGCGCACTCAAATTGTGATGGGAGCATGCTGAGCACACTTCGAAAACAGGCAACGAGGCTGGCACGAGCGGCGCACCCGTCGCGCGCCGTGGGCGACTGCGGCGGCGTGCCCGGGTCAAACCACTCTGTCGCCAGCGACTCTGGCGCTGACACAGGCCGCAGATGGCTCAAATCAAGCGGCCCCGCCTGCCCCGCCTCAGCCTCCTCGCTGCGCCCCGGAGCAGCGCCGCCATCCGTGTGGGCCGCCGGGCGCGCGACCGCCGCTGCGCCAGCGTCGTCGCCGCTGCCAGCTGGGGCATCATCACGGGCCGGCGCCGCGGCTGCGTCGGCCGGCCCAGTGTCAGGCGCCGCTGCGCCGGCGCCCAAGCGGGGCGCGCCGGGCGCGCCAGTCGCCCCGGGCGGCTGGCTCGGCGGGGCGGATGCCGGCGCGGGCGCCGGCGCAGGCTGCTCAGACGCGGCGCCCTCATGAGGGTCCCGATCCGGGGCTGCCCCGGCGCCGGCTGCCGCCTCCACGGCCGCCGCCGCTGCCGCCGCCGCCAGCTGGCTCTGCAGGGACCTGCTACCCGAGCGTGCGCTGGCGAGTTACCGAGCGTTAGGCAAGAGGTCAGGCCCGCAGGTGCCGGCGGATCCAGTGGCGCCCACCTTTAGTGGGCGCTTAACTTCATTAGCTTTTGCTAATACCTTTTGGTATGCAAGCAGCGACAGTGCCACGGCGCGGCTGCACCCTTTCAGCGCGCTGTTGCAGGCCCTAAAAAAGGCAGGCAGAATGCAGTCACAATGGCGGTGTCCATTATGACTAGCGGCGCGCGCGCCTGCTGGCGAGCGCCGGCGCGGAGTGCGACGCGGCCAGCCGCGTGCGGCCTTCGGACGGCCACACCGTGGAGCCCGGGCTGACAGACATTGGCGACGCCTGCGCAGCGCCCAGCACCTTCAGTGGCGCATCCCGCACGTTGCTGAGGCAGAGATGGACTAGCGGAGAGTCTCTAGCTGTCTTTGCTGGACGCGTCACTGCAGCCGCCTGCAACACCCACACGCGTTCCGCGCTGCGCCCACCGGATCTGCTCTTTTCATCCACGTGTCAGGCAGGGCCATCGCGGTAGGGACCTTACGCAGGCTGCCTCAGGTGGATCCGCAGGACGCACGGCCACCCAGGCACAACACGCGCTGCAAGAATCCCCAGCAATGCATGCCCCCTACAGCTAACCCCGTGCCCCGCGCACAGCCCGACAGCGCTTGCCTGCGCAGAGCGCCCGCCCTGCTCGTCATCCGCCCTGCCCGCGGCAGCGCCAGCAGCGGCAGGTGCCTCGTCGGCCTGCGCGTCGGGCGCGCCAGCATGCGCCTCCGGCGCCCCGCCCAGCGCTGCGCCCGTCTGCAGCCGCCAGCTCGGCGACGCCGGGCCCCTGCGCCGTCAGGGCGTCAACGGGTGCGGCGCACGCCTGGCTCGAGAGCAGGCCCAGGGCAGGCCCCAGGAGCAAGGGGGGGCGGCCATGCGGCGCGGGCCGCCTTGCCCACATGCTGCAGCCAGCAGCCCAGAGCATGGCAGCTGCAGGCCAATGCCACCGCCGGCCGCCGCTGATGCTGTGGCTGGCACCACTCGGCACCGCGTGCGCGGCCGCACACTGGGCAGGCAGTGGCATGCCGCACCGCATGGAGCAAGGCTCGGCCTCCCCCTTCTGCGCCATCTGTTACCCAAAACCAGACAGGACCTCATGCAGGAGTACCTCCCTGAGGCTCACACAGTATAAGTCACAACGCCTCTCCTTTGACCCTTCTTAGATGCGTGACGGCACGGGCAGCGCACCGGCTGGCGAGCGCGGCCGCGAGCAGGGCGACGGTCGCGCCGTCCGCGTGCCCGGCCAGCACCACGCGGCGCAGGCGCAGCGCAGCGCACAGCCGCAGCGCCACCGCCGCGGCGGCCGCCGCCGTGTACGGGCTGGGCCGCCGCCGGTCCGCCGGCGGGCGCTCAGTGAGCCTGGCGCAGCAGCACACTCGTTACGAGCGCTTCATCCAACGCTTTTGTGCCGCTGCCGGTCTGTCAGACACCCAACAGTAGTAACCAACCAAAGACAAAGGAGGGTGATCGATCAGACACGTTGGAGTAGTAACCAATCAAAGACAAAGTAGGGTGATCGATCAGACAACCCAACAGTAGTAACCAACCAAAGACAAAGGAGGGTGATCGAGCGGGTCCGCGAGCACGCCCACGGCCCCTGCTTTCTTGGATGCCTTTTGGATGCGTGTGGGTGGGGATCATGCGCTCCATGGCAGTGGGCGCTCTGCAGGTCAGGTTCCCCGCAGCAGAAAAACCCCAGTCCTGCCCAAGCTGCTTGTGTGACCGGTGACGAGACATGTCGCCGGTGGTGCACGGCACGAGTGAGCGCCCACGCGGGCGGCGCATGGGGCAGGCAGCGCCTGCGCGTCACATGCCAGGCAGCGCCAGCGCGTCGCATGCCACATGCGCCGGCCGCGTGGGCGCTCACTCGTGCCGTGCACCACCGGCGACATGTCTCACCACCAGTCACACAAGCACTGGGCTGCCGGGCGGCAGGGGGCGCCTGGTGCCGCACCCGAACCCGGGCCGGTCGAGCGCAACGACGCGGCAGGCCGCGCGCGCGGCCAGCGCGCCTGCAACCAGGCGCCAGGAGAAGGTGCCGCCGCCGAAGCCGTGGATGAGCACCACGGCGCGGTCGCACGCCGCGCCGCCGCCGCCCTGCCGGCGCCGGCGCCGCGTCGGGCGCAGCGCCGCCCGCTGACTCGCAGCTGACGAATGCTTTTACAGGCGAGGCAGGGCGGACACATGGGCAGGCATGTGCCTTGCACGCATGCGCCTGCGGCGGCCGCGGCCGGTGGCGTCTGGCCGGTGCGGGGCCGGGCCCGCGCGCGGGGCGCACGCGCGCGCAGCAGCAGCCTGCAGGGTCGGGAAGGGCGCGCGGCGTCTTTGAGCTGTGCATTTGAGGTCACATGGTAAGACTCCTGCTAGTGGCGCGCAATGAGACCACCCATATCTTGCATTTGAGGTCACATGGTAAGACTCCTGCTAATGGCGCGCAATGAGACCACCCACACCTCGCAGGCGCGGGGCCTCCTGCACCGCGGCGCCGCGCACCGGCGGCAGTGCCTCCTTGTAGTGCACCGCCAGGCCGCCCAGCGTCAGGGGACTGGCTCGGGGCGGGCGCACGGGCGCGCCGCGGGCGCGCACCGGTGGCAGCGCCTCCTTGTAGTGCACCGACAGGCCGCCCAGCGTCAGGAACTTTGAGTCCGCGTCCGCCAGAGCGCCGGCCGGCAGGTCCTCCTCCTCGGCTGCCGCATCCTCGGCCTCCTTCTCGCCCTGGCTGCCGCCGCCGCCGCCGCCGCCGCTGCCTAGGCACCCCCGCCACCGCGGCGGCGCCTGCCGCGGCGCCGAGGGCGGCGCGGACGGGGAAGGGGAAGGGGCGAGGCCGCGGCTGAGCGCGCCGGGCGAGGGCGTGCCGGCGTCCGCGTGGGGCGCGGTGCCTGGCGGCTTGCCCAGCAGCAGCCAGGCCTCCTCGCCGCGCTCCCAGGGGTACCTGCGCGCGCGCCCGGGCGGGCGGGCGGTCAGCCAGCCAGCAGCCAGCCAGCTGGCGGCACTGCGGGGCGCCTGTTGCTCCACCGGCCAGAGCTACGGGCAGCATGCTCACCGCATGCAAGCGACGGAGAGGCAGCATGGTATCCTGTGGGAGCGCCGGCAGGCCGCAGCGGAAGGCACGGCGCACCACCCCGCATGCAGTGGCTGCGCCGCGGGGAAGCCCGCCCGGCGCCGCCAGCGCGCGCGGCCGCCCACTGCTGCAAGTCAGAGGCGCACGGGACCGAAGCCGTCAGCGCGCTGCGCGGCGGGGCGCGCCCGAAGCCAAGCAGGCCGCTCTCGTAGCGCCGGCGCGCCCAGAGCACCATGCCGCGCGCGGTGACGACGTGCACAACCGAGAAGCCGGCCGACGCCGCGAGCAGCAGCGCCGCCTCCGGCGGCCACACGCGCCGCCGCTCCAGCAGCGCCAGCTTGACCGCCACGAACGGCAGGCCCACCGCCGCAAACGCAACCGCCGTGTACAGGTACGGCCTGTTGCGCGGGCGGAGGGCGCCCCGCGTGGGGCGCCGTCCCCTGGCGGCCCGCGCACCCCGTCCTGCGGCCCCGCCAGGCAGTGCACCATCCCTATGCATGGCCTCCCAGAACTGGCGCCGCAGCTGACCAGGCTGGCAGGGGCCGCGCGGCAGCAGGCCCTGCTTTGCAGCAACAAGCATCAAACATGCCAGGACCGCAGCGCAGCGACCAGCGCGCGCGGCGCGGCGACGGCACGCGGCGCGCGAGGGTGGCGCGCGCCGCTGGTAGCGGCGCCCGGCGCCAAAGCCGTAGGCGAGCAGCACGGCGGCCGCGCGCAGCAGCGAGAAGGCAACCACGTCCTCCAGCGAGGAGCGGAAGCGGAATTGCAGGCCGCGCCGGCGCAGCAGCAGCGCGTCCGGGTCCAGCAGCGCGTACAGCGCCAGCATCGTGGCCGCCTCGGTCGCCGCCATGCCGCACGCGGCCTGCCGCGCGCGTGCGCTGGCGCCTGTCGGGGAGCCGGCGCGCTTCCCTGCGCTCACCCGAAAGCAACCCTGTGCGTGGCCACGGAGGTGCGTGCTTTGTGTGCCAGGCAGGGCGGGCATGCTTGTGCAGAGTCTCGCCGCGCCGAGCAGCCGGGCAGCGCGGCAGCGGCCGCATTCGGACAGGCCAGACAGCAGCGGCGATGTGCGGCCCTGGGCAGTTTAACACATGGATGCCGAGCGCGTCTATGGTATATGCCGCAGCTGCCTCACGATCAGTTGTCAGGCAGCAGCAGGGCATACATGACATGCTCAGGCAATGAGGCTGTGCTTGCGCGCCAGAACGTGCAGGCCGGCACGCAAAGGGACGGGCCTCGGCCGTAGCACTGCCGCAGGTCACCAAGGGTGAGCACTGGGGGCGCATGCGCAGCCGGGGGCCCGGGCGCGCGCCAGGGCGCGGAAGAAGGAGCCCAGCACGACGACCAGCACGAACAGCGACTTGCAGCAGCGCGCCAGGCCCTCGCTGCAGCCCTTGCGCGCGGCGCGCCCGCGCACCGCCCAGCCGCCCGCGCCCGCCAGCCGGCTGCGCAGCTCCGCGTCCTTCAGGAACTGCGCGCGCGCGCGCGCGCGCGGGCGCGCGCGTCAGGCGGCGCCGGTGTTGGCTCCGACAGCGGCCCTGCCTGGCGCGAGCGCCGGCGCTGCGAAGCCTGGAGAGTTTGCGGGTCCATAGGTGCGTGCTGGCGCACGTGCGGCCTACCGGCGTCCTGCCAAGTGGCTGTGCACAAGTGCAACCTGCTTAGTTTGCACTGAAAGCGGGTAGCCACGTGGTGCGTGTGACCACTCCACACTGATGGTGTGCGCGCTCGCACTGCTGCTGCCAGTGTGTCCACCTCCAGCCTGCTCTAATACCCCTCTGGCCACCACAGGCAACATTAACAACTCGCTGACAGCCAACACATAAGTGGCGGGCTCGCGTTGAAAAAACAGTGCACTCCAACAAGCAACGCTGGCCTCCCATGCTGGCCTCTTGTTGCCTAAGCAACACTGGGTGAAAACTGCTTAGCTGGGTGACCAACAGGCGTCTGTGTGACACCTGAGCAACACGGAACACCAGCTGGCGCGTTAAAGCACCGAGGTCATATTGCTGAAACAAGATGGTAACTGTGGGAGCACCTTATAGGTGAAGTATATGTGGCGCCCCGGGCGGACTGCCTGACGGCTAGAGTCTCGAGGCGCGAAGCCCGCCTCTTCATCGCCAATCAGTGGTTCATGCACGCCCGTGTTGATGCGCAGGCCGCTCATGACTGGTCCCAGCACGCTGCTCAATGCCTACCAACAGAGCACTTCAAGGTCGCCTGCTGAATATGCAGGGCCGAACACGGTAGTGTGATGCTGTTCTTTCATACAAATGGATTCTGAAGCACCGTGAATACATAGCTGTAGCTGTGCTGGCATATAGGTGACACATAGCTGTGCACAACAGACTTACCTATGATGCTGCCTACATACATTAGACAGCATAAGCAACACGACTTGAGCAGCACGACTTCCAAGTCGTGCTGCCAAAGAAAGTGCCAAACTTGGCCATTCGCTTCTAGAGCTGGTACCCTAGGTTGGAGGCTGAGGCTGCGCGCGGCGAGAGGGCAAGCCTCTTCCTCTCGCTACCTCCCACAGGAGGCGCGCGTGCTGGGCGGGATGGCTTTCATGGCGCTGAGGCCTGTGGGGTGCCTGCGGTGTGTGGCGATGCGGACCCCCCTGGCGGTCGTGCGGCCCGCGGCGTCCGCGCGCCGCCCTGCAGCGCTGCAGTCGTCCTTCTTGGGCACGTCCTCGCTGGGCGGCCTGTGCTCCTCGCTGCGCGGTGCGCATGCCCGGCGCCAACACCGTGCAGCTCCTCTAGACAGGTTCCTGTCTGTGGCGTGCAGCAGAGAGCTTGTGCTGCTTGTTCGGCGCTCTCGCGCCGCAATGCAGTCCTTTCACACCCCGCGCTGGTCGGGGATTTTGCGCAGCCTGGCGGACTGGGTCTTGCGCTCTGGCCTGGCAGGTATAGTGCTGTAGCAGACAAGGCGCAAGCAAGGCAGCTTGCGCTGGTGTTGCCGTGCAGCTGGTCGTGCTGCGGAGACGGGAAGTGGCAGTGCTGCTGTGCTGCTTCTACAGAGTTGGCGCAAGCATGCCGGGTAGCGCGGCTGGGGAGAATCAGGTATAGGCAGAGGGTGCGGGTGAGGCGTGCGGGCTCCACACTGTTTGCAGTTGGCAGTGCTACAAGTTGGCATGCTTGGCCTGCGCACAGTGGTCCGTATGCAGCACAGCCCGAAGCTTGGCCACACGGCTGTGTTGAGCGCCGAGTATGCAGCAGCTACTTCTGGCTGGAGGCTTGCGCTGGTCTGGCTGCGTCGCACCGCTGCTCGTCGTGTGGACATGGGGCACCATAGCCTGGTTCACTGTGTGGCAGTGCTCACTGGTATTCACCAGTGCCTGACAGGTAATGAACGTTGGACTGTGTATCAGGACAGACCTAAGTTGAACGCGCTGACGCCGCAGGCCTGGCGCTGGTGTCCACGCGGCGCGCGCCCGAGCCGCTGCGGCGGCAGGTGAGGACCGAGGCAAACAGCAAGACGTCGATGGCGTGCAACCTGCGCGGCTCGCGCCGGTGCGTCTGCAGCCACTCGCTTTGTTGCTGCCAACGCTGTGTGGCCGTGCTGTTCTGCTGTGTGGCGTGCACGCTCTTTCCGTGAAGCTGGTGCTCAACGAGGAAAGCCCTTTCCAGGTTGTCCCTCTGCAGCCTGACTGAGCTGCGTGGCTGCCACACCATCTCATCTGCGCGCATGCCTTCAACTGGTCTCATCATCACTGCAGGGCGCGCGCTCGCACATCCGGGTACCGCGCACGCATGGCGACGCCCGCTGGGCGGAAAGTGCTCGCAGCGCGCAAGAAGCGGGGCCGCCATGTCCTGTGCCCAGCCAACCTGAAGAAGCCCAACGGGAAGCGGTGACCTGCAGGCGGCTGTACGTGCCAGTGATGTTGTCTCTGGCAGACTTGGGTTCTAAACCACTGGCAGCCGCTCTGCTGACCCAGTGCACATGCTCATGTAACCTGTGGTGCCATCTGCAAGGACGCACCAGTGCGCTTTTGAAAGTCGCACATGCACGTTGCTTGACAAGCATGCTGTTGGCTAGCATGCACCCAGGCTCCACTCTTCTTAAGCACAGCACGCGACGGTCAGGCACAGGATGCGAGGGCTGCTGAGACGACGGGGGACCCAAGGCACTCGCATGCAGTTGAGGCAAACAGCGCTTCAAGGCCTACGCATTTACCTGGGTGGAGTGTTGTGCAACAAGTGCGGCAGGGGTGTGCAACAAGTGCGGCAAGTGTTCGCAGGCAGGGCCGCAGGCGGCCACCCCTGCCGCTCCTTCATAAATGCCCGTCCCCACATGCACAACCTGCTGCCCTCACGCCCAGAAGCGCGGCTTGGCCTTGGGCAGCAGGTCCGCGAGCTGCAGCGCGTTGATCTTGGCGGCCAGGATAAAGTCGTTCTCGGTCAGCCCGCCTGCGCGCCGCGCGCGCGCGATGCAGCGCTCCGCGAGCGCCCTGCTGGCAGGACCTCCACCAACCCCCGGGCCTCACACTCTCTGCTGCACATATGCGGACTTGGGCGGACGCCGCCTTAAGATGCCGCACCGCCTCGCACCGCTGGCTGATAGCATGTCTGTGACTGCTCACACAGGCTGCGGGGACAGCGGCCGCGCGTCAGGAGCGCCTCCAAGTTCAGGTAAGCCGTCCACACATGCATCGCCAGCCAGCCAGGCTCCGCGCGCACCGACGGAGTGCGTGGACAGCTGCGCGTACGCGTGGTTGTAGCCCTCCAGGTGCAGGTCCGGGTGGTGGCCCTCCGCCTCGGCCACCGCCGCGATGCGCCGGAACAGCTCCAGCCCCGCCTCGAACGTGCGCACCTGGCGCGCGCGCTCGGGCACCGCTCCGCCATGGGCTGTTGTGGATACGCCAGGCGCTGCTGGGCTGTCGGACAGGGAAGAGGTCACTCATGTCGCTTGGGACAGGCCTTGCGCATGGCAGCATCAGTCGCTGAGCGTGTTGAGAGGTGTAGAGTCATCAGCACCCACCGCAAGCGAAACAGGCAGTGCCCGGGCGCAAGAGACAGGCCTCATTTAAACCTGCTGATAGTTGCACTATTTGTACCGGTAACAGCCCGAGCTGCTCTGCTCGCAGCTCAGGAGAGATGCAGGTCGCCCCCCCCCGCCCCCCCACCCCCCACCACACAGCCCATCTACCTTGCACGCAGTTGCAAATGCCAAAAGGTGGCGGGCCGCGGGCGCACCTTCCACTCCTGGCGCAGGCACGCCACGCCCTCGGCCTGCTCCAGCCGCCAGCCCGGCACCTGCGGGTATGCGAGGGCCGAGTGTGCTGTCTGTCTGCCGAACGAGGTGCTTGCACGAATGCAGAGATGTAGGTGGGCAACCAGCACACCCCCGCTGCGCACACTGGAGCACCCCACACATGTGCAAATGTGTGCCACACAGCAACTGTCGTTACAGCCCTAAGACACCTCACTGCCACAAATTCCACCGTTTGGGCTCAGCGACATTGCGCGCTGTGCAAACGCGTATTCCTTGTGTCTCACAGGGCCACAATTGGCCGCAGCATGCGTTCTGAAAATGCATCTCACGAATATGGTGCGCACGAGCTGGGCTCGCAGCAGCGCGCTGCCTGCCACGCGGGCCGGCGCTTCACAGCTCGGCACGTCTCGCCACCCCCACGCGCGCGCTGCCTGCCAGAGCCTGGCAAGGGGGCACGCCTGGTTGCGGAGCCGGTTCGCATCCGCCGCGCTGAGCACGGCCACGGCGCCGCCCTCGCACGGCGCGCAGCGCTTGGTGGCGAGGCCAATCAGCCGCGACATGGCCTCCGGGCCCCTGCCGCGCCGGCGTAGGGAGTCTTTCCGCGGGGCGCCTCGGCAGCGAGGCTCAGCTGACCTCTCACACTGGCACCGGGCCCCGAGCCCTGCTGTGGCATACAGGAGGGTTTTAAGGGGCGGCCTGGCCGCGGAATGAGCCTGTACCCCCTGCATGCTCAGGGCCCAGGGCCTGGCTATTCAAAAGCGCCTTGCCAGCAGAGCTGCCCTGGGCCAGCCACATGCAGAAGGCCCCTAGGGCTTGCCATTGTGCCTGGCATGTCCACGTTGCTGACAGATCACAAACTTTGACTTGACCACTTGCATCAGGGCCCTGGCATGACAGGCAGGCAGCGCATGACGGCCCGCAAACTGCAGCACTACGCCTTGCTGACCGTAACACAAATCTCGGGCATCGCCACTCTGCAAGCAGCTTGCAATCGCCGTTAAGCAAATGTAGCATCCAGCAGGCACTGCATGTCGAGCTTGCACCCTGTACTTAATACACTCCTCCCGCCTCGCACGGCAGGGCGGGCACAGCATAAAAACATGCAGACCTAGGCGTTACTAGCAGCCAGTCACACATATGCTATTAAAAACAGTGCAGCCTCCCTATCTGCGCGCCTGACAATGTGCGACGTGTCGGCGTTGCCCAGCACCTTGTCCCCGAAGTTGCTCTTTACCTCCCCCTCAAACGGGTCCCGCGCTCCAAAATTCTGCGCCGCTTGGTCCACTGTGACTGTGTGTGCCCAGCACATCCAGGCAACTGTGTCCCAGAGGTGTCAGTGGTGCAGCACTGGCGTTGAGGTGCTTGCAAACTGCGCAAAGCTCGTGCGTACGCAAATGCAGCCCAGTTGTGTTGTACAACTTCGAACAAGTGGCCGGCCAGGCACAGGGTGTCCAGTGCCAGCCAAAGCAGAGCCAAGGCACAAAGGCCACATGCACAGAGGCTGTCGCAGTGCCCGGCAGCACAGCAAGTACTGGCAAGGCCAGCACGCTGGCTGCTCCTGCAGTCTGCCCAGTTCAAGGGACGCCGGTGTTAATGGACCATAGGCAGTGCGGTGTATCGACAAGTAGCCACCCAAATCACCTTTAGTGTCGCAAGGAGCGGCGCGACGTTCCAGACATTGGGCTTGCACGCAGTCACGCATTCCCACAGTGTGAGCGCACCTCGCCAGTAATTTGTTCTATGCCGGCGGCCACTTTGCACAGTCGCCGCTGTGGATAGTGGTGGGGGCTGGGCGGGACGCTGTGGGCAGCAGGAAGCACTGCAGGTCCCCAGCTGGGCACCAGCGGCTGTGGCGCAAGCAGGGCCCGCCGCGGCAAGGTGAACATCCCCACACAGTGCGCGACGGCGTGCCACAGAGCAATCAAACGCAGCACCAATGAGCAAAGTTATGAGAGGTTCTGCTTCTCCAACATCGCTCCCCTCCCCCACATCTTCATCTCAGTTGGAAGACCCATAGGGTCCGGTGGCCAGGGGTGTCATGCCTAACCTGCATGATGCCTAATCATGCAATGGTTGAAGCCCGGTGCAGTGCTTGCCTGATGTCATTGTTGCACTGGGCGCGTGCACTCCTCGGGATGCACGATATCAGTTATCACGGAGCAATTTGCTGCTCTGAGTGAGGCTTGTTAGGATGCCAAACCTGGCCTGGCTGCCCTTTTCAAAACACGCTTAGGCGCTCAGCGCTCGTGTCACTTGCAGCGATGAAGTCCATGCTTGACCAAGGACTGCACTTTTTGAAACTGACAGCGGCTTTACCACTAGATCAGGAAGTCAGCATGGACGGTCATCGATCACACTGCAGGCGGACGCACATCTACTGTACATAAACGCAAAATGCCTGCGCATGCAACATGCATGCAAGCAGGGTGCATGGCATGCAAAGGCAAAGGTTTTGCATGCACAGCCTATGGCGCCAGTGCGAGCGCGGCATGCAGAGGCGCGCTCTGCTCGCTGTGCCCAGCAAAGCAGGCAGCTCGTGCACGCTGCGGCAGGCTGCTGCCTGGCAGCGCCAAGCAGGGGGAGCTGCCAGCAGAGCAGGCAGTCTGCGTATCTGACATCAGAGTGATCGCGGTCGCCTGCAGTCTGAAACCTCACAGGAGTTTGTGCGCCGCTGTGTGCCGTCAGATGCCAGCCGCTGAGTCGCCCCCCCCAGCGACCGGGGGCCCACCCATGTCTCTGGCAGGCCGGCGCCGGCGCTGGCTCACAGCCCGTGGTCGCGCGGGCCGGTCTGTGCGGGGGGGCCCGCAGCCCCCTGCGGCGCCTGCAGCGATGAGGTGGCGCCGGACGCTCGCCGGAAGGGCAGCGTGGTGCCCTCGGCCAGAGCGCGCACGTCGCCCTCCAGCACCTGCATCAGGCACCAGGGACCAGTGTGGCACCACAAGCAGGTTCACGCACTTCTGTACTAGTGGCTCTCCCAGCACAAGACAGTGCCTGATGCATTGAGCATGACCCAGGCCGTGGTGATCTTCTACATTGACGTGCCTGCCAGGGCAGCTCTGATCAGCGACCTGTGCCCTGTTCGCATCCCACAGACCTTGACACACTCTCTCACCAATGCCCCAGATCGTTTGCTTGTGAGAGAGTAACACTAATGCACACGTCAGCTCTCGGTGCTGCCGACGGCGGCGCGCCTTCCGCGGCAGGCGCCCAACAACCGCGGCCTGCTCGGCGCCCGAGGCGTCCAGGAACACAAAGTGCGGGATGCCGCTCACGCCGTACTCGGCCGCCTCGGGCGCCCACTTGGAGTTGTCGATGTTGAGCATGACAAAGTTGACGCGGTCCGCATACGCCTGCTCCACCTGCGCGCACGCGCGCGCGGGCCTCTTCCAACGGCGCATGAAATGAAGAGCTGTGACAGTAGGCATGAGGAACAGCTCCAGAGCCCGGTGTGCTGCGCTTGGTCGCGTGACACGAGCGCGGCGGCAGCACGGCTTCGCACATGACGCTGTCCGGCCCGCAGGCCTGGCCCAGGCGCCGCCCTGACCTTCCCGCACTTCAAGAGGGCAGCATGTCAGCATAATCCTGTACCTTGGTCGCTGCGCAACAGTGCATGATTGGGCACGCGGCTGCACCCGGCCGCGCTGTTGTTCTGCTGCGCGGCGGGCGGCACAGCGACCTCGGCGTGCAGGGCGGCGGCGGGTGGCGCGGCCGCGCGGGCGCACCTCGAACGTCGCGGGCGCCAGCTCGCGGCACACCTCGCACCAGCCTGCATAGAACTCGAGCACGGTGGGCCGGCCGTTGGCGAGCGCGGTCTCGAGTGGCACCGCCGCCGCCGCCAGCGTGGCCAAGCTGGGCGCGCCACCCCCGCCCAGGCCCAGCCGCGCGCCAACAAAGAGCGCCGCGCCCAGGGCGACCGCGCCCGCGGCCAGCCACGCGTTGCCGCCCGGGCTGGGGCCGCCGCCAGCGCCGGGGCTCGGCTGCGCGCCCCGCGCGCTGAGGCCCGGCGCCGCTGCGGCGCCGGGGCCGCTGGCGCCGGGGCCCGGCTGCGCGTCGCTGGCGTGCGGCTCTGGCGAGGCTGCGCCGGTGGGCGCGTCTGCGCGCTCGCGGGCCGCGCGGGCCTTCCCGCAGGCGCGCCGACGCGCCGGATGTCGATGTACAGTGCGGAACGCCGCGCAGCTGCTGCGAAGATGATGGCGTGCAGATACTGCGGCTGGCAGCCTGGCGGCGGTCGGAGCGCCCATGGCCGTGGGCAATGCGGCAGGCACCGCGCTTACTGGAACTGGAGTCGCAAGATGGTCCTATAGACTTCCCTGTCGATGCCACCCCACTGACTCGGTGGGTTGCAACTGGGCTGGCTCACTGCATCAGCGTCATCCAGCAGCTTGCCCCCGGAGGAATGCACCCCCGATGACCCCCTGATTTCGGGGGTGAGATGTCGGCCCTCGGTGAGCAAACTCCAAACTCACGGCGCAGAAGAAAAGGGCAGTCCCCGGCGCGCTGGAAAGGGGGAGCATGTGCATTCAGCCGCGGCGGCCGACAGGCCTCATCAAGTCCTCCACGCGGGCGGTGAGGGGGGCGCTGGACGCGGTGGTCGGGTCGCTGGCCGAGTTCAACAAGTGCGCTGCGGCCGCGGCCGATGCGCCGGCGTGCCGGCCAGCGCCCGAGCCGCGCTCCTGGTGCCGCGGCGGCAGCTTCACGCTGGAGGAGGTCGCGCGGCACGCCTGCGAAGACGATGCGTGGCTGGTGGTGAAAAACCGGGTGCGGGCGGTTGCGGGCGGCCTGATTGGGTTCGTTCCGGATAGAGCACTCGCTGCAAGGCGCCCCCCCCAGCGGATCGAGCGCCCGGGATGTCCGCCCAGGCGGCGCGGGGTTGCGCGGGCCCCGCCGGGCGCTGATCGAGCGGGCGCGCCGCGTGGCAGGTGTACGACGTGACGGCCTTCTGGAGGAGACACCCCGGCGGCCGCGTGATCCTGACGTATGCGGGCCGCGACGCGACCGACGTGTTTGCGACGTTCCATGCCGCGTCGTCCTGGGCGCTGCTGCGAGAGCACCGGATCGGCGAGCTCGCGGCAGAGGTCCGCGCCTGAGCCCCTGCACCTGCGCGCCTCAGCGCGTTTGTGTTTATGAGCGTGGGCGGTCGTGCTGGCGAGCGTGGGCATGCCTTGGGTGCTGCTTTGCTAGAGCAGGGTTGCCGTTTGACGCTGTGTGCTGCACGCGGCCCCAAGAGCAGCGCCAGGCAAGCCCGCGCTGTGCACGCCTGGCCGCCCCGCAGCGCTGTTCGCCTTGCGTCCACAGCATCGGCGACAGCCGAGCCGCGGCGACCGAGCTCCTGCGCGGCAGCCGCGCCTGCTGCGAGGCGGCGCCGCCGGGCGGCTCGCGCGGCGCGCCTGACCTGACGCCCGACCGCCTGACCCTAGCCCTGGCCGCGCGGCGCAGGACGTGGCGGCCACGCCGGCGCTGCTGGCGGACTTCCGGGACCTGCGCGCGCGGCTGCAGGCCGAGGGCCTGTTCGCGTCGAGCAAGGCGTTCTACGCCTGGAAGGCGGCCAGCACGCTGGCGCTGGGCGCGAGCGCGGTGGCCGCGCTCGCGGCCTGCGGCGGCGCGTGGCCGGGCCTGGTCGGCTCGGCGGCGCTGCTGGCGCTGTTCTGGCAGCAGTGCGGCTGGCTCGCACATGACTTCCTGCACCACCAGGTGTTCGCCGACCGGCGCCTGAACAACGCGGCCGGCTACGTGCTGGGCAACGTCTGCCAGGCGCGGCGGCGGTCGCCCCTTTTTCCCCAGTGTCTGAGCTCAGTGGGGCGTGAGGAATTGCTGGGCGATTCCAACGCACACGGTGGCCGGGCGAGCGCTGTGCGGGTGACACGGCGGCCTGGGGCGATGGCAGAGCAGCGCGCGTTGTGCCCCGACACTGAAGGGTGGAGCGGTGGAAGGGGGCACGATGCACAACCCGCTGCATCCCCATGACGCCTGCCGCCCGGCGGCGCCGCGCCGGCCGGCGCCGGGCGGGGGCGGGGACCGGTTGCGGCCGCGCCCCGCGCAGGGCCTCATCCGAGCGCGCCCGCGCCCGCGCCGGGCCGCGCCCGACCGCAGCGCCGCGCGCGCGCGCGCAGGGCTTCAGCACCGGCTGGTGGAAGGCCAAGCACAACACGCACCACGCGGCGCCGAACGAGCTGGCGCCCGGCGGCGGCGCGCCGGTCGACCCGGACATCGACACGCTGCCGCTGCTGGCCTGGAGCGAGGGCATGCTGGACGCGATGGCCAGCCCGGCCGCGCGGCGGCTGCTGCGCGCGCAGCAGTACTACTTCGTGCCCATCCTCATGCTCGCGCGGCTGGCCTGGGCGCAGCAGTCGGCCGCGCACGCTCTCGGCCTGGGCACGGTGCGCGGCTGCGGCCCCCCCCCCCCCCTCCCCCCCTGGGCAGGCTGCGGCCACTGCACCCTGCTGCAGCCCCGCTCTCGCGCGCTCTGCCCGCCGCGAGGCATTGCCATGCAGGGCCCCTGCATGCCTGCCGATCCACATCGCCCTGCAGGACATCCGCTCCTGCCTGTCACAAACCCACTGGATGCGTCGCTCAGGCTGTCGTGGCGGGATACCTCTTGGGAGCGCCCAGGGCGCACTCGGCCTCACACGCGACCGGCGCCCCGGCACAGGCGGCGGGCGAGTGGGGGGAGCCGGCGCTGCTGGCGCTGCACTACGCCTGGACGGCCGGCCTCGCGTTTGCGTGCCTGGCGCCCGCGCAGGCCATCGCTTACCTGCTGCTCGCGCAGGCGTGCGCGCGCTGCCCAGCCCGCGTGCGCATAGGCGGACCTGCACACAGGCGGCGCCTGTGTGGCAGGCTGCCTGCCAGGACACGGGTCTCGATGATGCGGGTGAAGGGCATGCCCAGCGTCAGTTGTGCGTTCTTTTGCGCCCCAGTGGTGCAGGTCTGGCAGGCTGGTCATGACTGACAAGAGATGCTTGTCGCTGAGGCTGCTGGCGTCTGCGACGTGACCCCGGGTGACCAAGACGCTCTGACCGGCGCACGGCGCGCGCAGGTGCTGTGCGGGCTGCTGCTGAGCATCGTGTTCGTGCAGAGCCACAACGGCATGGAGGTCTACAGCGGCGCCAAGGACTTTGTCACCGCGCAGGCGCGCCTGCGCCTCTGGCCGTCGCGCACGGCGTCCTGGTGAAGCCTCGGGTGTCCAATAGCTGACCACCCGGCTCAATCGAGCAGTTTTAACCTCCGCATCTGAGTCTTACCTTGCAGTGCAATAGGCACTGAGCGGGGATTGGAGCGGGCGTGACGGCGGAGGGTGCCGGGATGCAGGTGGTGTCCACGCGCGACATCCTGTCGACGCCCTGGACGGACTGGTTCACTGGTGCGCCGCCCCGCGCCCAGGCTGCTCGTTGATGCCCTGCACCTCGCCCTGGGTGGCCGTGTGTGGTTGGTGCGGCTGCCGGCCCTGGTGGCAGCCACGGCAGGCAGCTCGTAGAACATGAGCGTGCTCAGCCCGCTTCAAAAACTACCTAGAGGTTGACTGTCTCCCCGCACAGTCCCGCACCCGACGGTGCTCGCCGCGGCCGGGCGAGCGTGCAGCGCGAGCGCGCAGCCGCGGCGGCCGCACGCCTGTGCACGCATCGCCGCCGGCCCACCCGCGCCGGCCGCCCCGCGCGCAGGCGGGCTGAACTTCCAGGTGGAGCACCACCTGTTCCCGACGTTGCCGCGGCACCGGCTGCGCGCGGTCGCGCCGGCCGTGGCCGCGCTGTGCGCCAAGCACGGCCTGGCCTACGAGGCGTGCGGCATGGCTGAGGGCACGCGCCGCGTGCTGGCCTGCCTGGCGGCCGTCGCGCGGCTGGCGTGAGCGTCGCCCTGCCCCACCCTTGTCCTGCGCGCCGCCCTCGGCGGCGCCTGCGCAGCCTGCAGCGCAGCCGTGGGCGCACGCCTGGCAGCGATGACGCCATGCGACATGTGTGCGCAGACGCGAGGCGGGACAGCCCATGGGTGGGTCCGGGCATGCGCTGAAGCTTGCCTGTCCGGCTGCTGACAGGCGGCTCGCCAGAGCGCTGATGGTGCTGCTTTACCGGCCGGCACGCCTGCCATGCGGGTGATGCTGCATGACTGTGGCAGTGGGTGGAGGTGCATGGAGCCGGGGGCTGGCTGGGGCTGGCTGACTGCGTGCATGCGCGTGGTGGCTATGATGCGGCGCGGCGCCGTTGATGCAGCTGGCTTGTGTGGGTGCGGCAGAGCGGCGGCCTTGCCGTCGTGCGCCTGCCTGATGGCTGCCGCTGCGCGGCTGCCGGGTTGCGTTGTCCAGAGGTTGGCAGATGAGTGCTGCTGGGGCGCTGAGTCGTTTGGTTGTGATTCTTTGCACGCGCCCGCCCCCAGTCGCCGCCTGGGCGCGCTCTGCACAGCAGTGTGGACCCGCGTCCCGGGCGTCGGAGGGGGGCGCGTGCAGGTGCTGCTGGCGCCAGGTGTCGATGAATGCTCTGTGTGTCTAGTCGCTTGTTGAAAGCACACCCATAGGAAGATGCGCGTAGCTCGAAGTGAAATGGCCCAAGCACACCCCCATGATCCTGCTCCTGTGCTGTGGGTAGGTCAGGCTCTGCCAGTTTGCTTACCTTCTCCAACGCATGCGTGTTCTGGTGCTGGCTGCTCCGTCATCCTGGCATGTACCAGCAAGTGCTCCGTCTGGACAGTCTGCATAGCTTGCTTGCTGGCCGGTCGACGCACAAAAAAGAAGGTCCAGCCGGTAGTGAACATGGCGGTATGTGTGCGCCGTCCCTGTGCCAGCAGTACTGTAAGACAGGCCAATCATGGTGCATGAAAGGAGCGTAGCACAACGGCTATAGGTGCACAGGGTCTGCCTCATGCTCACAGACATCATAAGCATGGTGTGGCCAACAGTGTTTGCACCGACGCATAGCTCGCACGCAGCGCAGCATGACGTCTTTCAAAAATCCATCTCTATCGCCTTCTCGCTGCTTGTCCTCTCGTGTGTAGACCAGATCTTGAATATGGCATACAGCAAAGATTTACAGCGAAATCGTCCTGCTCAGCCTGGCAAGGCTGACATCACATGCGCAGGAGGCGTACAAAGACGGACGGTGCTGCCAGCCTCACCTGCGCGCGTGGTGAGAGATAGTCAGACTTGTCTGGCCTGTTAGAGTAGTAGGGCTTACAGCTCGCATCAGCGCGCCGGACAACCAGCACCTCCCTGGCAGTGCATGTCACACTGCATGAGCAGGGCCTCGCGCAATGCTGCTGCAAGCCTGGTGCATCACGAGTCACCCCAAAACATGCTCACACCCGCTTGCTCTCTTGTGTGCTAGAAGTCCAGTGCAGTCCCGGCGCGCGTGTGAACACATGTTGCCACAGGCAGTGTGTGTAACAAGCAAAGTCAGCAAGCTTGATGCTTGTTTAAACCAGCTAAACATGCTAGTGATGCCCGATAGCCCCACTGTGATGCTGCCTTGGGATGCATGAAGCGCGGGGTGCATGAACACATGTACAAGGCGTCATGTGCTCGCATGCTGGCCGCATACACATGTAAACGCTCTGAGCACGGGTGGACGCGCACCTTGAGGTCCGAGTGGTCGATGTCATGGCCGCCTTCAACGAGACCCCACTCCTCAATCTGTGTGGCCTCCTCCAGCCGCGTGGCATCGATGGCTGCATCAACGCCCATGCGACCCTGCCGCATCGCCAACATCAGCCAAGTTTACCTCGGCCTGACGCAGACACAGGCAAATCATTCCTGCTGACAGGGCTGCAGGACGTTCACTCCACAACTATTGCAGCAGCTCTGGCTGGACGTCATCGCCTGATGTGCACAGCTGTGCTGCGGCGAGAGCATGGCTACTATCGCAAGCTGTTGCGCGCAGCGGCGGGGTTTGACATGGCAAACAGACCAGCAAGAGGATCGTGAAGCACAGCCAGCCTCCGCATGCAGTGCAAGCAAAGCATGGGTCGCACATGCAGCACAGCCAGCCCCAGCAGCACCGAGCGGCAGGCACTGGCCAGAAACTCTGCGGCGGTCAAGTGCCAGGCGTCCAGGCCTGCCATGCACACAGGCCCGTCAATCGGTCTGTGGACATAGCAGCAAGAGCCGCGCAGGGTCGGCAGGGCAACGATTATTCGGCATATGTGCAACGATTATTCAGGGCAACGATTATTCAGCTCCACGCTGAGAGCATATGTTGAATATTCTAGGCGGCTCCTGCTGCACCCTGCTTCCTGCATCCAGACTGCATGCTCGTCTCCCACAGACAAGTTCAGCGTATGCACCACCTCCATGCGGTCGCACATGCTGGTAATCGGCAGACCGCCTTCTGCCAGGCAGGGCAAGGCATGACAGCCTAGGCGTGGCCCGCGGGCCGCACTTTCCAGGTACCGCCGCAGCGCAGCGACGGCCTCCTTGGACTGGTGCGCGCCGAAAATGCTGTCGTCCACCGCAAAGTCCGCGCCAAAGCGTTCCCGCGCCCAGGCCAGGATCGGGTCAAACACCTGCCGCGCGGTCCAGTGTTTGTCGAGCACGCTGCGGCGCTCAGACGGGGCACCATTTATAGACTTTCCTTATGTACTGTGCAGCACTCACCGCGTGACCAGGAAGTGTGCACTGACTCATCACTCAGATGGAGAGCCTATTCACACACCAGTGGTGCAGGCCCCACTCAATGGATAGCAGCATATGCCGGGCAGAATGAGCAGCGAGTTTGTCAATGCGCACCTGCGCCTGCCGCTCGGCCAGCGCGCCCGGCTCATGGCGGCAGCACGTGGCATCCGTGTGGATGTACTGCAGCAGCGTCTCCAGCACCACTGCCCGAGGCTTGGGCTGCAGCGCCACCAGCCACACTCAGAACCAGCTGCAGGCATGCATGCGACACGCCGCACACGGAACGCACCTGGTCGATCGCGGTCGCCGCGACGGACATGAGCGGCATGGTGATGGGCCGGATCTTGCCTGGCTCCTGCGCGCGCCGGCCTCAGCGAGCCGGCCAGCGCCGCAGCAACGCGCAAGACGCAGCGCGGCGCGCCTGCCACCGCCACTCGGCCGCGATTGCCAGCGCGAGCGCGCGCGAGGGCACCGCCAGCGGGTGCCGCGCCGGCGTCTTGAGCTGGCGACCGTCCAGCAGGACTTGATGCAGGCCCTGCAAATGCAAAACTTGGTGCAGGCCCTGCCATTGCAGGCCTGACCTAGGCTGTGCGCGGACTGTTGACGCTGCTTGCTGCCCTGCATGCTAGGAAAACCAACGCACCCCGCCGGCGGGGCTCTCCGCGACGGTCACGCGCTCATACCAGCGCCGCCGCCCGGTGGCCGACGCCTGGCAGCGCGCCTGCGCATGCTGCACGGCTGCGGCCGGGGCTCTGCTTGCGTGCCTGCAAGCGGCCACGCGTGCGGCAGCGGCGCGGGCCGCGGCCAGCATGGCAGCGGTGACTGCTGAGTAGTCTGTCAGCAGGCTCTCATCGTACGTAAGTACGGCCGTCAGCCTGCCAAAGCTGCAGCGGCCGCCATACAATGGGCGGTGCGCTTTGCTCAAAGCTGCGCGGTGCGGTCAGTGTCGATTCTGTGCTATAGTGCAGTGCCTCAATTGACTACCTCACCCCTTGCTCACACTGATGCAAGCAGTGCACGCGCCCTGCTATTGTCTTGGCGTGGGCAGTGCTGTTTTTCTGCCGTGCGCTTGCAACCAAGCCATGCGATAGCTTGCAAGACCCACAAGTACTGAGAAAAAGGCAAGTTGGCATATAAGTTGGAGGGGCACAGCTCCCCCAATGACGCTATGGCCGAGCGGTCTAAGGCGGCAGCTTCAGGTGCTTGACACATTGAGTGCGCTGTTCCGAAAGGGCGTGGGTTCGAGTCCCACTGGCGTCATCGTTTTGCACTTCCAGCTACCTGAGTCACAGGTCCCAACTGCTGACCTGTGACCTGGCCGGCTTTGTATTGTTGATGCCGCGGGGACCTGTCAAACATGCTATCCCTCGCTTTCCTTTCCACACACTGTGCATCATGACATGCAGTGACCACCTGCCAAGTGCTTCACTCAGTGTGGGCTTTCTGAGGGCAGGTTGGTCAGTCGTGCGGCTGTGCGGTGCTTGCTGTGTGCACGCGAAAGGCAGCAACGTGCTCTTTCAAATGCAAGAGTTGGAGAGCGAGCAAGCTGGGGAGCCACTGTGTAATATCGCGTAGCTTTGCAAGGTGCTGTGGTATTGTTTGGGGGGCCACTGCAATCAGTGCATCATACGTTACCAAGTGCCCTCCTGTGATCTGCATCAGTCAAGTGCATGGTGCGCAGGCTCGCGTCTTGGCAGACATGCATCTTGCCCAGCCCGTTGCGTGTACACGCATGGGTACATGAACCTGGAGTCATGAAAACTCCGCAACACTAGCGAGTCTGTGCATTGGTACTTGATACTCCCTCCAGGCCAGCCCTACAACGTCTCTGCTAAAACAGTGCGAGCAGTACGCCAGGCAGGCATCGCTTCAGGGCTCTAAGGAAACATGGACGTCTTGAATGGTGTGATGCGCTCTGTGAGTGTGCTCCTTGTCTGCCAAACTCATTAACTTGAGTGATCTGTGCAAGGGAGGATCTCCCAGGCAAGAGGTACTTGTGCGAACGACTGTCCTTCCCAAGCACTCTGGCTTGTCAGCAGTTCTGCAGGTCAGTTGTATGCTAGTAGGCCCAGGCATGCTGGCAATGCATCGTTGGCCTTGTACGTGTTGGTAGGCTTACAGCCCTAGGCTCGAGATGCGTCATGGCTGTTGCAAGGCATGAGGATCATGGTCGTACTTTGAAATTTGTTGGCCTTGAGCGCCGCATGAGCCCTGCTCTGCATGCCAGTGCTCGCGCCCGGGCACGGCCGACGCCATAGCCGGCGCCTCACAGACACCTCTGAGGCCACCTGGCGACACCTGGATGGAGGTCACATTGGCCCCCCGCGGCCCTGGGAGACCTGGCTATACGCAGGTAGTGCCTCGCTGCTGTGCGTGCCCCCGTTCGCTTGCAACACAGTTGCAAACACCTGGCAGTGTGTCCTGCATCAACAAGCACACCCCGCTCTCTGATGGGTGCCCGTGCGCTCGCCTCCGGCAGGCCTGCCTGCTCATGCAGCTCGCGGACGAGCTGATACTCGGCATCTTCGAGCGCGCCTGGGCGTGCCGCGGCCCGTTGAAGGGCGCGGAGGAGGTGCGGCGCGCGGCCGACCTGCACAACGTTTGCCGCCGCGTGCGCGGCATGCTGCGCGCCCACCCGCTGCCGCTGGCGCTGGACCTGTCCGCCGCGGAGCTCAGCGGCGCGCAGCGCACGTGGCTGGCGGCGCCCGTGCGCGTGGGCCGCGTGGAGGCCGCCTGCTTCCACCCGAGCGAGCGGCTGCTCTGGCAGTGCGGCGGCTTCCTCCGGCAACACGGCGGCTCGCTGCAGCGGCTCGCCGGCGTCCCGCTCTGCCTCGTGTCGGCCGAGGCCGAGGGCGCCGCGCCGGCGCTGGACCTGAGCGGCCTGCGGCTGGCGGAGGCGGGCGTGGCCTGCCCGGGGCGCGGCGCGGCCGGCGGGCCGGCGCCGCGCGTGTGGCTGGCGCCGGCCGTCTGGCCGGCCAGCCTGGTCCGCCTGGAGCTGGTGGTCTCCGACTTCGCGCCGCGCGAGCAGCACGTGCTGCGCGAGCGGCACCTGCTGGCGCGCCTGCGCTGGGGCGTGGGCGGCTGGGGCCCGCAGCGGCCCAGCTGGGGCCCGCCGCACCTGCAGACGCTGCACGTGGACAGCCGCGACGGCTGGCTCGGCGACCTGCCGCTGCTGCTCGCGCCGCCCCTGCTGCTCGCGCCGCGGCGCACGCCCGCGCTGTCCGCGGCCGGCGCCGCAGGCCGCACGCTGGCCGTGTGCGCGGCCGCGTTCGAGCGCGCCGACACGTTGAGCCTCAAGGGCTGGCATGTGCGCGTGTACCTGACGCGCGATGCGCTGCAGCCCGCGCCGCCGGACGTGCTCTGGCTGGCGCAGCGCCTGTGCGCGCCCGGCCTGCACGCCGCGGAGATCGAGGTCGAGAAGATGTCGCTCGCGTTCGAGATCGATGGCGCGGACGCGCCGGGCGTGCGGCTCAAGGCGCGCGACGTCGTGCGCGCGATGGCCGCGCAGGCCTACGGCCAGTTTGCGCTCGAGGTGGCCGTCAACCCCTTCCAGGACGACTACCTGGGCCGCCTGGCCTGGCGCCGCTGGCCGCCGCCGTGCTCGCCGGAGTGGCAGGCGGCCGCGGGCGCGCACGCGCAGGCGCTCGCGTGGGCCGAGGAGCATGCCCCGCGCTTCATCTTCTAGAGCGCGGCTAGGGCATGGCTTGAGGTTGACTTCATGTTCTAGGGCATGGCTAGGGCAGGGCCTCCTGCACGCAGCGCCATCCGCTGGGGCGGCTGTCTGGCCGGCCGCCGAGGGCGGCTTGTCCTGCCCTGGGTGTGTCTGCGTCTGCGTGCTCGGGCGCTGCCTGTGCGCACTGGTGTTACTGTTGAACACGGGTGGATGCAGAACAGGACCGGCAGTTGAGCACTTGGGTGCTGCTTGAGCTGACACGCCGGTGGGGCGCAGGCCCTGCCGTCCGTGGGAGCGCCTTACCCACTAGCACTTTCTAAGGGATGTTACAGAGCTTTGTCTGCCCGCTGTATGGACAGTCAAGGACATGCATGCATACCTCAGGGCACAACGCAAGCACAATGTGTCTAAGCCCAATGGCCACACAGGGACTGGCTCATTTCACATGCTGCGTGCCTTCTGCCTTTGCTGATACCATGCACTCTTCTCCTTTTCACATGCAGGCACCAAGCTGGCGAGTTCGTAAACGCTGATACAGCAACATGTCAACACTCCTCATCCAACGCAGTGCATGCAGCAGACAAATACAGCAACTTCCATTGCCAACCATGTCAACCGTGTGCTCCACCCCGTTTGGGGCTCGACACAACTTGTCGCATCCCTTGCATGCTACCATGACGTACACCGCCGCATACTAGATCCATGCTCTGCAACACCACCACCACTATCACACTTCAGGGCGGCAGCCTTGTCAGTCGGGTTGGCAACACAGGTGCCGTGCTACTGTAGGCGCTCCCAGCGCACATTGATCTCGCATGCTGAACAGCAGACAAGCGTACTGTTCACACACCTCGCACCCGTATGTTGACGACTGTGCAGGTCGGGCTGTCGGGAGCGCACGCATGCACCCGGCGCTCAGTTGCGCACAGGGAAAATTGCCGTCCTCAGCGCGTCGCGACCGTCGTCACGCCTGCAGTGCCAGCGGCTCGACAGAACAGTGACGAGCGCAGTAAGCGCGAGCGAGCTGGCATTCCTAACACCTCAGCCAGCGCTGCTAGCTGTGCTGCGCGCTACACTCAGTCGCGTGCAGGGGCCTACAGCTCACATGTGATAGCGCTGTACACGCACACCAGCTGTGTCACGTCTGAGGTGCCAAAAGGCTCGACAGAACTGTGACGAAGAAGTGTCTGCGCAGGGCGGGCAGCACAGGCTGGCAGCCGAGCGTCACTAGCCTACTCACTTGTGCCCAATGACATTATGACGACAAGTCCTAGCAGTCTGCATAATGAGCCAAGCTCCACACGAGTTGGCAGACCAGCTCTGCATGCTGTGTCACTGCGGCAGCCCGGCTGACTGTCGCTGCCCTCACTAGCTCGCAACCTTGCTGGCAGGCGCTCAAAAACAACACAACCAACACCACCAGCTGTAAAATGTCCACTGCTGTGCTGCAAGCGCGCTCTATGTGCCAGTCCGCGCATGCACTGCAATGTCGAGCCGCATGTGTGCGTCTTCTGCCAGGCAGCGCACACTGCACTGCCAGTACATAAGAGACTGACACCCACTCTGCCCATGGCTAGGGTGAATTTTGCTTCCTGAGCTGCAAGGTGTCAATTGGGCTCAGCTGTTGCTACCAACTTCCCACTACCCATTACCTCACCACACCCTTCCCAAGCGCGTGCTGGAAGCGCGCAACAATGCATGCTCTACACGATGCAGCCAGGCTGCACCATGCCCCGGTCCCAACTGCCGCCTCAGCACGCCATGCACATGCATTGTTCAGCGCGTTGCCGCTTGGCGCTGAGCCAAAATTGCGCCGCTGGCAAGCTGGCAAATGGTGGCCAAAACTGAGGCCCCTGCAGTGTCGGGCATTGCTACCGCATGCGCCCCCTGAGCGCATGGCGCCTGCGATGCAACACTTACAGATGTGGCTGGGTCCTCGTTATGCTGGTGCCGGCCGGGCTAGTGCTGCAACATGATGACCAAGGCTTCTGTCTGCGGCATGCGAGCCCCTCACTGCTCTAGCAGCGCCTGCAGCGCGGGGCCCCAGCGGCGCAGCCAGGCACCCACCGCCGCGCCGGGCACGGCGACCACGCCCTCCGGCTGGTCGAAGTCTGTCCGAGATGCGTCGCAGCTGCTCGCACCCGCGGCCGCCAGCGCATCGCCCCTGTCAAACAGGCTGCTGCCATCGAGAGGCGTCCAGCCGCCGGCGCGCGCGTCCGCCATGCGGCCGCCCTGAGCCTCCGCGGGGGGCTGGTCCGGGGCCCTGCCCCAGGCGCGAGGCGGGGGCCCGGGCAGGCCGGCCGGGTGCGGCAGGAGCAGGGGCGGGCAGCCGGGCGCGGGCGCCAGCAGCTGCCGCAGCGCCTGGCGCACCGCCCACGCGTCCGGCATGGCGCCTGCGCCCCAGCGTGCAACCACATTGTGCCGCCACAGACTGTGTCAGGACGTGCAGCAGCAAGGCGTGAGACCTCCAGGTCAGGTGGCATACACTGCCGAAGCCCCGATGCATGCATGCATGCGCGAATGCACCAGCATCCAGGCAAGCTGTGATGCGCTGCCGCCCAGAAGGAGCAGGCCAACAGGAGCACGGCTCAGCCTGCACCCTCGCTGGGGCACACTGAATACACCAACCCAAGCAGCGCGCTGGGCGCGCCTGACTGTATGCACAGGTTTGGGCAGACGCCGCCGCCGCCGCCGCCGCCGCCGCCGCCGCCCGCCAGGCGCCGCGCGGCCAGCTCGGCCAGCAGCGCAAGCAGCACAACCGCGGCGCCCGCCCCGGAGCAGCCCTCCACGCGGACCTCCAGGGTGGCCGGCGCATCCTGGGCCGCCGCCGCCGCCGCGCCCGCGCCGCGCGGCGCGTGGCCGCCCGCCTCGGGCGCTGCCGAGGCCTCCTCGGCCCCGCGCCCCGCGCCGGGCGCCTGCCCGGGGGCGGCGCCGCCCTGGAGCGCGCCCAGCGTGTAGTGGCCGAGCGCGCTGCAGCTGTGCCCAGCGGCACACAGGCGCACAGCGGCGCCCACACGGCCGGCGGCCAGCTGGCACATGGTGGCCGCCCAGTACGCGCCCGCGTCCGCGCCGGGGCCGCCCGCGGCGCCCGCCTGTAGCCCCAAAGCGGACAACGTCAGAGCTGCGTGGCCGTGCAGCGTGCATGCACGAGCTCTCCTGAGAGCCGCGGAGCGCGTGTGCAACAACGGCCAGCGCGCTTGCAGCGACGCGGCGCACCGCCCCGCAACTGGGCCCTGCCAGGCTGCAACGGGCAGCGCTTGACGCGGACGCCACAGGGGGCTGCCCGCCGGCGCGCGCCTGCAGCCAGGCGAGCAGGCCCGCGGCCAGGTCGGCGGCCGCAGCCGCGTCGCCGCCGGCGGCCACCGCGCGCAGCAGCACCGCGGCCCCGCCCGCGCCCAGGTGGCCCCCGGCCGCCAGCGCCTGCTCGCAGCAGGGGAGGACAGATCATCCCGCTGGAGCTGGGCGCAACGTGAAGGCGTGCGAGCGGAGCACGCGAGCAGAGCAGACACGAGATGATTGATGCTGCCGCGTAAGCGTGCATGATGCGGCCCGCACGCGCTGCCTGGCAGCGCCCTGATCGCCAGCGCCTGTGCGCCGCGCGCCGCGCGCGCCGCGGCCGCGCCGTCGTCGTGTGCGGCCAGTGAGCGCGCGGCGCTCGCGGGGGGCCGCACTCTGGCCAGCTCGCACGCGGCGGCCCAGCCGCCGGCGCGCAGCAGCTGCGCGAGCGCCGCCGCGGCCGCCGGCGCGCCCAGGCGCGCGCCGGCCGCGGCCGCCAGGCCCGCGGCCTCCGCGGCGCCGGCCGCCGCGCCGGCCGCCGCCGCCGCCGCCAGCGCCGCCTCGTAGCACGCCTCGTCGGGGGCCTCCTGCTTTTAGATAAAGGGATTTTACATGCATGGAAAGGAGTGGGGCACTAGCTATATACTCGAGGCTGGTGAGGATCTGCAAGGCGCTCCACGCCTCACAGCGCATGCCTGCTGCGGGGTTTGACGACCCGCGCCGTCCACCATGAGCCGGGCGCCGCCCAGATCAAGGTGAATGCAAGTCACGGGCCACCTCCGGCGCTTGACGCCGACCGCCAACGCATGCATGTTCATGGGCCTTGCGGCTGTCGCTCGCTGTGTCGGAGCTCTGACGACAGACAGGACAACCTGCGTACAGCGCCAGTGCGTTCATGCGCAGCCAACCAGCAGCCTGCTCATGTCACGCGCACGCGTGGCCGCGCGTATCACGCAGCTGTGCAGCCGGTGCTGCACTGCGGCTCTTGTGACGTGCCAGCAGGGCGCGCACCGGCCCGGCCTGCATGGCGCGCAGCACCACAAGCGCCTCGCGCCAGGCGCCCGCGGCCGCGGCGGCGGCCAGCACGGCGCGCTCCGCGGCCGCGTCGGGCGCGCGCCCGCCCGCGCGCATGGCCGCCCAGGCCGCCAGCGCGCGCGCGGCCTGCCCGCTGCCCGCCAGCGCGTGCACGGCGCCGCTGGCCGCCGCGGCGTCCGGCGCGACGCCCTGCAGCGGTCACGCGTGTGAGCGGTACGGCCGCTCACCGCTCTCTGCAGCCCATCGCCAAGCACTCTTACGGGCAGGGCGCGGTCCGCGCGGGTGTGCTTGAAGCGCGCACGGCGCGCACGCCTCTGCCGAGGGCCAGTGGATACCGTGCAGCGCCCAAGTCAGGACCTGGGCGTTTCGGAAGACATCCTGCATGCCGGCGCAGCGGGGCGGCGGGCGCGCGCCTGCGCGCACATGAGCTCGTGCACCGCCAGCGCGCGGCCCCACTGCCCCGCGCGCGCCTGCAGCTGAACCGCCGCGCCGAACGCGCCCGTGCCCGGCGGCCGCGCGCCCGGCGCGTCCAGCGCCGCGCGCAGCACGCCCAGGCCTGCCTCGGCGGCCGCGGCGGCCTCGGCCGCCGGCGCGCCGGCCGCGCCGCGCGCCAGCGCCGCCAACACGGCGCCGAAGCTGTCCGCATCGGGCGCCGCGCCGGGCTGCGCAGCGCACCTGCCTCAATCTGGTGGACGGCCGCTTGCCAGTTGCCTTGCGCCTACAGGCTCAAGCAGGCCTGCTAGTCGCGTCATGCAGCGCACTGCGCACATGCCCGCGCGCCTTCAGGAGGCGCGCCCCGCGAGCCCTGCGCGGTACTATGATTGACACCGGTGCTTGCATGTCGCTGGTGCGCCAGGGCTGCACGCGCCGCTTTGGCATCACGCTTGCCCTCGCGCGGCCGGGCGCGCGCGCCGCACCGTGAGCAGCATGTGCTGCAGCAGGTCCAGCGCGTCGCGCCAGGCGCCGCGCTGCGCGTGCGCGGCCAGCAGCGCGTTGTACGCGGGCGCGCCCGGCGGCAGGCCGGCCGCCGCCAGGTCCTCCAGCACGCCGTGCACCTGCGCCCCCACCCGCCCTAGCCCTCTTGCCTCGCCTCCCAGCTGTGTCTCATGCCCGCAGCGGCGTCGAGGGGATGTGGTACGTAGTTCAGACGCGGAGCCTGCGTGCATGCGGTGACTGAGACGGGGTTCTCAAGCAATGGTGGCCTCCGTCGCTGTCCTGCGCTTGCATGGTTGAATAGAGCACAGCGTCGCCCGCAAACTGCGTCCACATCAAAGCGTGCCAGGTGACCCGCTCGCACGCCCTTCGGTCCGTCTCGATGATCATGCAGGTCGCGGGGCAGCCAACGTGCGCCGCAGCGCCCAGCCGCGCCTGCTCGGCCTGGTGGCCCTGCCACATCTGCGCCACCAGCATCGCATTGACGGTGCAGATGGACGGCTTGCAGCGCGCGCCCGGCGCCAGCATCGCGCGGAACGCCTCTCGCGCCTCCTCCCAGCTCCCCTGCGCCGCACCGCCCGGCGCGCCCGCTGGGGCCGCCCCCTGAGGTCCCAGAGAAAAAGCTCTGGCACATGTCGCACAGGGACACGCAGCAGCGCCGTCAGCACGCTGGCAGGCGCTGCCTGCACGGCTGCCGGGGCGGCAGCACGCCGCGTCGTGATCACGCATGCAGCGGCACGGCTGCTGCCAGGCGCACCTGCTTGACGAGCGCAGACACGTATGCGTTCATGCACGCCGTGCTAATCTCCAGCCCCGACTCCTCCAACCAGCTCCACACCTGCCGCGCGCCGCCGGCAGGCCGCGCGTCACGCCATGGGCGCACAGGGCGCTGCTTGCTTTTATGCAGCCGTGCGGCCGCACACAAGCAGCGCACTTAAGCGATTGGCTGCAGCCGCACATTTTGATACCCAAGCGCGACAGCGGCACCGCCACGCGCCGCACACGAACCGCCCTCGCTTCCCACAGCCGCCCAGGCCGCCAGCCTGGGCGCAACGCGGCAGGGCGCCGCGCACCAGGCGTACGGTCTGCGCCGAGTCGGCCGCAGCGGCGGCGGCCAGCAGCAGCGCGAACGTGGTCACCGTCGGCCGCACGCCGCGGCCGAGCATGGCCGCGTACACGCGCACCCAGTGGCAAGCGTGCCACCAGGGACATAAACCAAGGACGGCCGACATGCACATGCGTCGCAGGCGGCGAGCTGCAAGCCGGTGCCAGCCACAACGCAGGGCATGCGGCTGCAGGACAGCAATGCTCCATGTTGGCCGTGGCGCCCTGGGCGCGTGACTGTGCAGGAACCGGGCCTGTTCATCTGACGGACATGCAGCGCATGCCGCACAGGCCGCGCAGGAGACGCACCTTCTCGCACTGCGGCGGCTTGGCACGCGCGTAGGCGGCCAGCAGCGCGTTGCAGCACACGCGGTTCGGCGCGATGCGCGACACGTTCATGTACTTGAGGCGGGGCACCTGCGCGGCCCGACACGGGCCCCAGCGCTGATGTGACAAACGCGGATGCTGGGGCGGTGCATGCGGCGACACCCGGCCGAGGCTGACATGCAGGCATGCGCGCATGCAGTGTTGGAGGTCCCCTGCCGCAGCCTGTGCATGAAGCCTTCTGGCCCAGGCCGGTGCAAGCGGCTGCGCCCGCTGCTCGCAACAGACCCTGTGCAGAGGGCCCCAGGACACCCACATGCACGGCTTGGCAACGGCGCTCGCCACTGCAAGCAGGTCCTCTACATGCATGCTGATCGCTTCAGGAGCACCAAAGCTGCCGTGCTTGCAGCCGAGCAGGGCAGGAGCGGGAGCAGGGCGCGCCTGGCGCACAGCGCCCGGGCTTCCAGGCACGGCCTCGCCGCCGTCGCCGCCGGCGTCGCTGCCGGACGCGGCCGAAGCCAGCGACAGCTGCGGCAGCAGCGCCACCGCGCCCTCGTCCTCATCGTCGGTCATCTGCCTCTCCCGCGCGCCGGCCCCAGGCTCCACAGCCCCGCGGGGCGGGGAGCCCAGGTCACCAGAGCCCGGCGCAGGGCTCCCGACAGCGCCCGCAGCCCCCGCGAGCGAGGGCCCGCCTGGCGGCGGCCCCACCCACGGCTGCGCGCGGGCGGCGAACGGGCTGCCGGCCTCGGCGGACCACGCCCAGCTGCGGCGCTGCTGCGGGCGCGAGGGCGGCGTGTGCGGGTGCGGCGGCGGCGGCGGCGGCGGCCCCGACGCCGGGCCCGCGGAGCCCGCGGCGCCCGGCGGCGAGGCCGGCGCCGGCGCCGCTGGGAGCGGCTGACGCGGCGGCAGGCGCGGCCCCAGCGACGTGCCCTCCGCGATGACGGCCAGCGGCGCGGGCGCGGCCAGGCGCAGCGCGCCGCCGGGCTCGGCGCCGCCGCCGGGCGCCTGCTCGAGCAGCGAGCCCAGGCTGCCGCGGCGGCTGGCCGCGTCGGCCGAGGAGGAGCCGCGCTGGGACGCATCGCTGCTGCCGCTGCCGCTGCGCTGCGCGCGGAGCGGGCTGGCGGGCTGGGCGGCCGCGAACTCGCGCGGCCCCGGCTCAATCCCTGCGCCCGGGCTCGACGCGGCAGCGACCGCCACAGCGGCGTGGCTGCCCGGCGCGAGCGCCGCGCCGATCCAGCTGGCGGCGGCCGCGCTCGCGCTGCCGCCGCGCGGCTGGTAGCCGGCCGCCAGGCTGCTGCCGCCATTGCTGCCTGGCACGCCAGGGATTGCCCGCGGCGCCTCCGGCGTGCCCGGCCCGGCTGTATGCAGTGGCGCACGGCTTTCCTCTGCTCCGTGTGCACCCTGCGGCTTCCCGTCACCGTCTGAGGAGGGAAGTCTTGCATGTTTGCCTACCCGCACCAGGAAGTGACGGCAGCCATAATGAGGCACCTGTTCAGCACACGTGCGCGATTGTCACTGGCCAGCGCACGGCTGCCGCTCAGGAGCACCGCGCGGCGGCGCCGGGCGCACCGCCGCGCCGCCGGCCGCGGGCGCCGACGCCTGCTGCAGGCGCAGCAGGCGCAGCAGCGGCGTGTCATGCTCGCTGGCCTGGCACATCTGCAGGAACAGGTCCTGCGCGCACGGACCGGCGGCATCAGCCTCAGGCTTCCGGGTCCTGCCTGCCTGCGATGCAGGCGCTGCCCTGCACTGCATGAGGTGCGCCAGCATGGAACGTCGGCTGTCGAGGCTTCACCATTCGGACACTCCCCACAGTTCATATTGGGATAAGGGACAATGGTGATGTACCACGTTGCTCAAGCAGGCGCTGCCCTGCATAGCACAAGCTGCGCCAGGATGGCGAGCCAGCTGTCAGCAGAGGGCCCGATGCCCCAGGCCGACGAGCCAGGGACGCGGACTCTGGCGTGCTGCGGGACCGGCCGGGCGCGGCGCGGGCGCGCGCCTCCGCCAGCTGCCACTGCCCGCCGCGCTCCAGCGCGGAGATCAGGCTGCAGCAGGTGACCACGTCCGCCTCCACGCCGCGTGCCTGCATGTTGTCGAACACCTGCGCGCCGGCGGGCGCCGGCGCCTCAACGCGCGCAGACAGGCAGGCATGCTGCTCAGCAGCGCGCTGCGCTGTGGAGGCTGGCCGCCGTCGCCGCTGCGCAGCGCCCAACCCTGGCCACGAGCTGATAGCTGGTCATCAAAGTGTGCTGGTGCACCCAGCCTGGGACAGCGCGTGTCAGCCAGCCTCTTACCTTTGCCTTGAAAGCGCGCTGCATTCGATTTATGCACTCCGTTTGGCTGCATGCGGGCATGCCCGCATACAGTCATAGGTGAGATCCTGCAGCCAGTCCGTGCTCTTCTGCCACAGCGCAGTGGCCCGGCGTGCTCTAAACCGCAGAGCAGGCGCCACATGGGCAGGCACCACAGCTGGATGTACACAGTCTGACCAAGCTTCTGCACATGAGCGCGCCTCATGGGGCGTGCGCTACCATGCGCGGGCGCGCGCCTGCAGCGCGTGCGCCCACTGCCTGCCCTTGGCGAGCGCGGAGATGACGGAGGAGTAGGTGATGGCGTCGCGGCGCAGGCCCATGGCGTCCATCGCGCGGAACAGCTCCAGCGCCGCCTGCCACTGCCCGCCTGCTCGCCCCCCCGCGCTCCTCAGTCCCTCACATTTCCTGCCTGTCGCGCCTGCGGCTTGAGAAATTGAGGCACAGGCGGCCCGGGCATGCAGGCCACGCCTGCGCGCAGGGCAGGTCCGCAGCCATAATCGGCTTGGAGAGCGGCTGTGAGCGCGGCGCGCGATGCATTCGGGCGCGCCGCGGCGCCGCGGCGCGCCCGCGCGACCGCGCCTGCGCGCCGTTGCGCGTGCCGCACGCGAGAGCGCACCCTTGTCGCAGGCCGAGATCGCGGAGTTGGTGATGGCGGTGTCAGGCGCGATGCCGAGCTCCGGCAGCGCCTGGAACACCTCCAGGCCCTTGCGGAAGCCGCCCTCCTTGCTCAGCTTGCTGACCATCTTGGTCAGGCCTGCGCGCGGCACGAGCGCGCTCGCCTGCCGCCGCGCCGCGCCCGCGCGCATGGCCGCCCGCCCGGAGCGCGGCCGAGCGCCCGCGGACGCGCGCCCGCCTCGTCCAGCGTGACGAGCGCGGCGTTTGGGCCTGCACCAGCTCGCGCGCATGCTGTGGTGCACGTCGCAGCGCGTGGAGGCCGCACAGCGCGGCCGGTATGCCACCCTCCTCGCTCAAAGTGCGATATCCCTGCGAGGCCTGTGCCACACGTCGAAGCATGTACCAAGATGGAAAGCGCCAGATATGTCAGGATGGTGCTGCCCAGGCTGGTGCCAGCCGGGCGCCCGCAGGCGGCGGGAAGGTCACCATAGGGTGTGCGTTAGGGCGTGCGCGGGCGGCAGGAGGCGCGCGCCGGGCAGGCGCGGGCGGAAGGTGGCGCTGAGCAGGATGCGCCGCACCTCGCCCGTGCCCTCGCGCGCGGCGTGCAGCGCCGCCGCGAGGCTGCGCGCGCACGGCGCGCGGCTCTTTAGATGCCTTCGTACCCAGGCGCTGGCCGCATGATGCGCTGCCGCATGCAGCGCCGCCAGGAGGTTGCATGCATGCCGCGGGGCCCATTGCGCAGCGCACGTGTGCAGCACACGCCAGACAAGGGGCTGGTCCAGTATGCTCCGTCAAAAGCAGGCAGGCGTTGGCGGAGGCATGTGCGGACGGCTCCAGTAGGCAAGGACGGTGCGCAGAGTTCAGGCACCACGAGAGTCAGCATGAATGCAGCCATGCCACAAAGCATGCGCTGGCGGCTCGCACGCGAGCCTGGACTTGTGCCAACGGCTATGAGCACTGCCGGTGCATAGCACAAGCTTGCCCTGCACCCTGCCTCTCCACCCAGGCGCGCGCACATCATGCATTCGACAGCACAGCATATGCGCGCACACCATGCATCCAGCAGCACAGCATGGAGCAATGCGGCGTGGCGCCCTGCAGAGCCTGGGCGGCAACCTCTTCATGTCGCTGACGCGCCGCGAAGCCATGTTCTCCCGCGCGCCTCCCCCGGTCCTGCGGCGACGCGCCTTGCCCTGCCGCGCGCGCCGCGCCTGGTCATTGCGCCACTCAGTTTGCAAGCCAGGGCACGTGCCTGTGGAAGACCTGCACACAGTGCCTGCGGGGAGCAGTGGACCAAGCACTAGGCGCGCACCCCGGTGCTGGCACCCTGAGCGACAGCACGTGCATGAGAGGCAGCTATGCCTTTGATAGTTGCTGCGCAGCAGCCGCTCATGCGCCACTCGCAAGAGCATGATGCCACCCGCACTGCAGAAGAGCGCGCCTGGCGACCAGGCTCAGCCCGGGTTGAGCGCGTTTGACTCGCCTCCCAGGGTTGGTCTGCAAGGACATACAGTGCTGGTTGGTCAGACAGCGACACAGAGTGCGCCTGCAGCTCTGTGTGGACGCTCATTGTTGCATTATGTCATATGCACGTCTGCCGCGCAAGCAGGCACAGAAGTGGCGGCGTGCTGATGGAGAAGCGTCAAGCTGAAGCGTGAGCTACGCCTCGTGGCGCGGGCTTTGGCAGAAAATGCGCTGGCGTGGGAGTATTTACCGGCAGCACAAGAGGCGGCCGCTGTGCTGTGATGCTGCTGCTCTTGCACACTGCACTGGCGGCTTCTCAGGGAGTGTGGTGGGCGAGTGTACCTGCCAAGGCGTGTCTGGTATCACGACGGAAGTGGTCGCGTCCTGCGCGCGCTCTACGCACGGTGCGCCCCGCCACCTGGTCAGTACAGGCCGCGCTGCTCTCTTCAGCATTGAATGAGAACGTAGCTGCTGAGGCCGGCTCAACTGAGATCGGACGTTGCCTCTTGGACGGAGCCGGTGCCCTAACCTAAGCACGTGAAAGGTCGCATGTAAAACTCTGGCTGCGCTTGCTTCGCCTGCATGCCACGAAAAAGTCCGTGCCAAACGTTACACATTGACCGGATTGCCCAGGTTGCTGTCACACAGGAGATGCATGTGCACAGCTCAGGTTAGGCACACGCAAGTGCAAACGGCTGCGTGCATGCATGCAGAACACTGCTAGCCCGCCATACTGCTCAAAAAGTTCGTCTCCAAACCTTGCATCACACACTTTCCCTCCTTTGCCGGTCGTGCCTGCTTTTGTTCAGACTTCCACTGCCCTCTTCTGCAAGTGCCAACTCCCAACGAGCCAAATTGGGTAAAACTACAATTCTCACACTCAATGCTGGCCGCCAGCGTCGCCACAAAACCAGATGGTCAATCAGCAGCATGCACTTGTACAGATACACATCCGACATGTGCGCTGCAATTTGCAGCCTGCGACCAGCACGCCATGGCCAGTGACACACTTGCGGCAGTATGGGCCGCTTCACAAGGCCAATGCAGGTGTACATTGAGCAGACAGCGCGACAAAGCGGCGCCAAACGAAGCGCGCGCTTGCCTCAAGTCGGTCCCACCAGGTCATCCCGTCAGTCCCATTAGACTTCAGAGGCGCCGGCCAGCGCCACCTCGATGACACCGATGCACTCGCCAACGGAGCGGCCAGCAGACATGGCATCGACCAGGCGCGAGTGCACGCGCGTGTGCCGCCGCAGCAGCGTCACCAGGTTGAGCACGGCCCACCGGATCTCGCTGTCAGCCTTCATCTGCGAGAACTGCGCGCAGCGGCCCCAAAATTGTAACACCTGCGCTAGCACAGAGGAGGCGTCACATGCACTCTGTCAGCTTCCAACGCTAAGGAGCCTCCATCAGCAACAGCAGGTTGGCTGCGCATTGCCTGTGTACAGGCCAAAAAAGAAGAAAAACAGTTCGGGCAATTTGAAGTCATGACATAAAAGTAGAGTGGGTTGAAAGGGGCTTGCTCAGCACTCACTTTACGCTCAGCAGCACTCAACACTCAATAATGTGAAGAGTATGAGCGTGGAACGAGGCAGCAAGAAGTTGCCCTGCGTGGGGCTAGGGGGGGCACCCGCAGCGCGCGCAGCATGCCGTCCAGCTGCTGCACGTCATTGAGGCCACCCTCCGCCTGCCCAAACGTGACGTACTCTGCGCGTGCATGGCCCTTATGCATACCAGCTCCACCCAGCTCTGTTTCATAGGACTGGCAGCGTGCTGGCAGCGCCACTGCCGCAGACAGGCGCGGCGCCGCGCGCGCCCTCCTGCACCAAGTGACGCGCCGCGCGCCCCAACCCCTGCACCCCGCGCCAGGGTGCGCGCTGGTTTTTACGTACTCTGCGCTCGCGCGGCCCCCATGCATACCAGCTCCAACCAGCTCTGTTTATCAGGAATTGCAGCGTGCTGGCAGCGCCACTGCCGCAGACAGGCGTGGCACCGCGTGCGCCCTCCTGCGCCAGGTGGCGCGCCGCGCGCCCTAACCCTCAACCCCATGCCAGGGGCGCGCCGGTCGTGACGCCTGCCAGCGCGACGCAGGTGTACTGGTCCAGGCTGGCACTGGACATCGTGCCGGCGGCCACCTCGCGCTGGAACGCCGAGTCGCAGAACAGCGTGCCCGCCTGCACGTTCAGCGCGCCGTACCTGCGCGCGCGCGCGCGCCGCCCGCGTCGGGCGCGCCGAGGCTCGCGGCCTGTCCTTGCAGACTAGTATTGGTGGCGTCAACGTTCCGGCCGAGGAGGACAAGCAGTGTGAGACAGGGGCACAAGGTGTGAGCAGAGCCGGACCTTCAGGTGACGGATCAGTAGCGACCACAAGAAGCATAGCATGTTCCTGATGGCATCACCAGTGCCGGCGCCAGACAGAGCGTCAACAACCTGCAGCGCTGGCGGTCTGTGTGCGTGAAGGCGCCCAGCTGGCGTCGAGCGCCGGCGGCGCGCGCGCACCGCCGCAGCGCGTCCAGCGAGGACAGCGTGTACGAGCGCGGCAGCAGGCCGACCAGGTACGCGAGCAGGAAGTGGCCGGCCTCGTGCGTGGCCACGCGCCGCGCGTAGCTGCCGCTCAGCGCGCGCCCGGCCGCGTCCAGCGCCAGCGCCTCCAGGCCGCCGCCGTTCGCCACCTGCGCACAGGAAGGAAGGACTGCTGTCGGCCCGCCATTAAGCCGTTAAGCCACTATCCTGCCATTGGGAGCGTCCGCGGCCCTGTGTGAGAGCTGCGTCAGGGGTCATGTCTTGTGGGCTGTTAGGGAGACATCGTGTGGCTTCCAGCGCAGGCGCAGGGTATAAGATTGCCCACCAAACATCGCTGCCTTCGGCTCACACGACTGCAAGCAGGCCACCCCAAAGGTATGTCCTGCCGCCGCTACGGGCTGGTTGGTAGCAACAACACGGACACTACAGCATGCGCCCTGCTGGCAGGGGCATGGGGCACCTGGTCGACAGTGGTGACGAAGAGCGCCGCGACCAGGGCGCCGAGGAGCTGCGAGGTGTCCCAGTGCAGTGCAAAGTACAACGCTGCGAGGCCCGCGGAGGCAGCGACCTGCAGCGCGCCAAGCGTGTCAGAGGCAGAACCTCGTGCCAGGATATCAGGGCTTGGCACATCTCGCTACTGCCGCCGCCCAGGACACGCCCAGGATCACTCATTGCACAGGTCACTCACGCAATGTGGAATCACAGAACAGGATCGTGAGGCGGAGGCCACGCAGAACCTCTCATTCACGTGAGAGGTGGGGAGCGCACACCTGCAGCCGGGTGCGGACGGACGACAGCGTGTTGTCTGTGGGCGACAGCAGCCGCTCCGCCTCTATGTTGTTCAGGCGCAGCTCCTCCAGGGAGTAGGCGCGCTTGGGCACCTGCTTGCGAGCCCGGGTCATGCATGCGTCACAGCCGTTTCCTGCTGGATGTGAGCTCCTCTAGGGCAGACAGCGCATGTGCACGCTTGCAAGCGCATCCCTCACGCGACTGCAAATGCCATGGATGTTGCTTAAGCAGATGTTTCTCAACTCCATGAACTCAGCATGTCTGGAGCCAGGTGACTGGTAGAACAGCTGCTGCCAGCCAGACGCAGACTGCTGTTGTGCCTGCCAGCCAGGCGGACACAAGGCGCCTGGCACAAACCAAGGGGAGCGCAAAATGGTACATGTGGCGCGTTCCTTCACAGAGGCAATCACAAGGAGCGAGCCGAGCTCCTGCGCCGCTCACCTGCTGCGCGCCGCCAAAGCCGCGCACCTCGCCCCGCGCTTTGAGCTGCTCCATGAGCTGCAGCGCCTTGGCCTCAGCCTCCGGGCCCTGCTTGGCCTGCATGGGGCGCCCCACGAGGTCTGTTCTACTGCCGTGGGGGCTGCCAGCAGCACCCATGACACGTGTGAGCAGAAGAGGCTGGAGCCTTTGTCCTTGCCTGCTTGACACTAGAGACACTACAGACACTACAGACACTAGGGACACTAGAGGTACTGGCTCTGCACCCAGTAGAACAGGCTTTATCACAGCATTGCAGTCAGTTGAGCAGCGCACCAAGAGTGCATCCAGCTCCTGCAAAGAGGCCTGCAGGCCAGGCTCCGCTGTGGCCGTGCGGCACACCACGCTGCGGAGTGCATGCCGGCCCCAGTGTACTTCGCGCTCTGTTGCATGCCGCTCCTGCGGTAAACAGACGGTCAGGCCATGTTTGCTGTGTAAAGTGTGCCAACGGCTGCTGTACATACCTTCAGACGCCAGGCTCGGCCGGCGTGGAATGTGCAGCGCGTGCACAGGCGTACAGGCAGCCCGCTAGGTAGGTGTGGCGCCCCGATAAAGTCGCCCACAGCCGGCCTTGAGCCTCCCGGCATCAGCTTCAGGCTGGCTTGCTGTTTGTGCTAGGAAGTCACAACTACAGGTATGCCGCAACCAGAGTGAACTTGTGGTCCATGAGGAGCCTATGAAGGCTGCAGTGGCTAGTTTGCACACTCAATTGAGCAGACCCTGATGTGCACAGTGCTCGACAGCAAACAGGCGCTGCATCGCCTTGCTGCTAAACGTTAAACACTCACACAACCCCAGTCTTTGATACCACAAGGTTCCCAGAATGTCGCGTGCGCGGGAGCTGACGCGCATGCTCAGGCAAGGATGCGCTTCCTGCAGGGCACTGAGGCATGCGAAGGCCTACCTGGTATCATGACACTTAGGAGATTGGAGTGAAGCGACTTTCTTTGCTGTGAACGCTGCAAAGCTATTTCGGGATCGTCGTGCACGCACATCTGTGTCGCAATTGTACCAGCTTGGTTGCATTTACATACAGTTCCTGCGCTACGCATGTTCACATCCCACTCAGGTGCAGGTCGAGCAGCTTGAAGCAACGTGAACTGTCCTAAAAGGCTCATGCGCGCACAGTGGCGCTGGTGCACAAGTGCGTGCCGTCAGGCTCGTGCCCGTCCTTGACGCGCTGGTGCGGAATCTCCTTCTTGCCGCTCCTATCGCGCTTGTTTGTGGTCAGGATCTCCCTCTCTGTTTGACCTTCAACCCTCAAGCGTAGGCACAGAGGGGCTCCAACTTTGCGGCCGTCCCCGTCCGCCTGCACGCAACTATCCCTGGTGTGGAGATGCCGGGGCCCGCGATGCCGCCAAGTGCGCAGCACTCCTGATTGCCGTTGCAGGACCACCATGGAGAAGTATGATAGGGAAAGGTATGATAGAGTTTGCATGCCATCTCAGGCTGATGGTTTGTGCTGCTGCATACGTGGGAAGCATAATGGAGACCTGGAGCTACGTGCATGTCTTGTGAACAGAGTGTCAGCAAGTGTGAGCGCCTCTGCTGCCACATTATAAAACATGCAAATTTCTGGTGAGGCAAGCATGTGTGAGGAACCCTGACTTCCGCGGACAAAGTGTGCACTTACAAGCATGGATGCTGAGTATTTTTAAACTCATATCAAGCAGGAGTGTGTCCGCGCAGAACAGCTGTAAATCGTGCAGTGTTTATGCGGAATGGTTGCGCATGCAGACCAAGACCCTCGAAACGGGCACCCTGCATGTGCCTGCTGTGCATGAGCAGGGTTTGTTGGGAGGAGGTGTGCCAAGTATGGCTGTGCCTATGCAGGCCCTGAAATGCCGCCGACCACGCCTGGCGGGCCGGGCGTGGAGCCGGGGCCGGAGGTCACAGAGCCGCCGGGCACCGCACCGGGCGGGCTGCCGCAGCAGCCTGAGACTCCGCACATGCCGCCCCAGCACGAGGTTCCGCAGCCCTCCGCACCAGGCACGCATGCCGCCCCAGGCAGTGCAAGTGAGTGCTTGCTGGCTGCATGTCATTCTGCAGCTGCATACATGTCTGCAGCGCTGTCTGCCTGCGATCCGGGCGCGACTGTGTGAGCTGGTGCAAGTTTTGCAAAGGTGGCCAAGCCGGGTTGTTTTCGCAGAGGCGCCGCCTGCTTTCGGCCAGGCGTCGGACACGCAGTCTACCATGAAGGTCTGCACCTCGTTGTGATTCCTTTGGATTCTCCCACAACTGCTGTTGCGTGTTGCGGTGGGGCTGCTGCAGAGTTGGGGCCAGACCGTGCTTGAAGCGTCATGCATGCGCTGTCTGTAACAGGCTCTGCCAAGCAGTTCTATCTAGTGGCGGACTGCATGTAAAAGTGTTGGGGTCACAAGCACTCAGTGCTTTTATAAGGTAAGTGCGTGCCCTGACAGAGGATGGAGGGCTATGGGACGCATGCGCGTGCGTAATGCACATTCGGTCAGATGCTGACGCTCCGCGATTAGCACTTTGCTCTCACATGCACTGCATGTGCACGCGGCGAAGGCAGGGGATGAGGTCCCGCCTGGCGCACACTCTGCCGATGCGCCCGCTGGCCTGGGCAGCCCGCCTTCGGGGCAGGCGTCTGTCGCGCAGGACATGCCCAACGAGGCGCCCGGCCAAGCGCCGCCGGGCGCGCCTGGGGAGGAGGCTACTGCGCCAGGCGCGTACATAATGCCAGTCTTCAACCTGTGCGTACATGAGCTGCTGTTCTGTGATGCGACGCACTTGCCACAGATCGAACCCCTGATTGAAATGTGATGGACAGTGTGAAAGCGCTTGGGTGGCTGACTGCCTGCAGAGACTGACATATGAGCAAGAGCTTGCTTCGAAGGTGGCCTTGCCTGGTAACCTGAAGGGCAGGGTCTGCTTAGAAAGGTTGCAAGCTGGTGTCACCGCGCGGCGACAGGCAAGACGAAGGACATCCCATCCGACTCGCAATTTGAGCAGTCAGGCGCGTCCGTCAAGACGCCGCCCAAGGGCCCCATCGGCTCTGCGCCCGACCAGGTGTGCACTTGGCCTTTGCAAATGGCTGACTGTTGTCTGCAGGAATGTGACTGGTCTTTGAAAAGTAGCAAAACCAGTTTGCTACTCTGTCTCTGAAAAGTTTCTCGTAATCTAGCTGCTACCTATTCTGACTCTTGAGCTGGTGGCTGACAGGGTGCGTTGAACCCGGAGGACATGCCGAAGCCTGCTACCGGCCAGGTTTAGGTGCACACCTGCAGATGTGACTGTTAAACGATGTGGCAGAAGCTGTGCATGTGCATGCATTTGAGACAAGGGCATGTGCAGCTAGCTGCCTCTTGAAGCTCTTGACTTAATGTATACATGTGCTTTGTTTTGAGGGGCTGGCTGTTGCCGTAGGGGCACATGTACGCTTAGCAGGCATCATTATTCGCAGTGTAAACATGGTTGATATGGCTCTGCTCTTGCCTGGAACAAACTTCTGTCTCATGTCATGGACCGTGCTATGAGGTGTGCAGCTCAGTCAATTGTTCAGGCTGGAAAGTTATTCCTCAATATCCCAATGTCACAGAGTACGCTGCATTGACGTGGTCAATGCATGGTGTACTGCTAACCGGCATGAAGCAGAGTGGCAGCTCAGGCGCGTGCATGCAAGCTTTTCATACGCAATTTACATCATCATCATGCCCAACCCTCTGCCTCACCCTTCCCCTGCTCCTCCACTAGCAGCTGTCACCTGTGCGGTGTGTCACGTGCGATCTGCTTCAGGCGTCGTCTACTACTTCTCCGCAGCTATTTGTATTAACACGTAGTCTGCTGAGCGCTTTGGGGCAAGTGGAGCGCTGCGCCTTGACGCAGCTGCCTAATCACGTGCGGGTGGGCTTCTTGCAGCGGCGTTTTGAAGCCAGTGAGGTGTCTACTGTGCAGGTGCGTCTTGCAGCCAAGCAGAGTGCCGCGTTTGTGTTGAGTTGCAGTTTCCCTATGCGTCAGAGGATGCTTGTCCAACTGTGCTTGTCCAACATGACAGACCTTGCGTCCTTATGAGTCCAAGGTTTCCACGACTTGGGTAGGAACACCCGTACGAGTTGGCTCCCAGGAACAAGGAGCATTGGTATGCGCGCTCACAGGGCACTTGGGGACGGAGTTCTGCGGCGTCCGGGCGTCGCTTGCGCAGCACCGGGCCTTGCGCGCACTGCATGAGGAGGCGATGACACTGTGGCAGGGCGCCGAGTAAGGGCACGCGAGCGCCATGGCCGCCGTCGGCGCGCTTGACAGCTCGCGCCTGCGGCAGAACAGCCTTGAGCGGCCGCTCACGTACAGCCAGGAGGCCGAGGAAGAGGTGGTGTCCGTGCGGTGCGTGATATGCGGCAGAATCTGTGCGTCTGTGCGTAACTGCACGGAACTTCGATGTTTCGGGGTAGGCGCCTGAGCATGTGCTCTGCGACTGTTGCAAGGTGCTGTTTAAGCATCAGCTATTTGCGTATGTGTTAGCTTGCTCCTACTGCTTGCTCACTGTGGCGTGTGCTGCCAATATTGCAGGTCCATCCATGGCGCGGAGAACGACACGCAGCGCGAGGTTCGCATTTCCTGCCCAGACGCAACGGGCCTCGGCTGCGACTTTGCGCGCCTGCTGCTGGACTTTGGCCTCCGCATCCTGGACGGTGCGCGGCCGCCAGCCAGCACGCCCGCGCTCTCGAGCTTGCTAGCAGGGGGAGCGCGTGTGACCACCCTGCAGCGTGCCTCCCACGGTTGAGTTGGCCGCATGGCTGAAAATGTAGCTGTGGCGCTGCTGTGTCACGCGCCTCAGCATGGACACGACGCTGCAGCTTGGGGCTGCGCCCACGCCTAGGCGGCCACCTCGTATATGTTCCCTGTAATCACGCCTACATCCAAGAATGATTCGTTTACGCGCTGGCAAGTCTGTCGCTGCACTGCTTTCAGGCCTCGCCGGCAGCGGGCGTGCCGAGCACTGATGCAGCGCTGTTCTCGCATGATCTCAATGCTGCTGCTGTCGCAGGGCGTCTCCGAGACCCATCCCCGCGCCCTGACGCCGGCCGGCGCGCGCGCAGGCGACGTGTCCACCGACGGGCGCTGGTGCTTCATGATCTTCAAGGTGCAGCTGTCGCTGGGCGTGCCCGCGCACTGGGCGCTGCTCAAGCGGCGCCTGGAGGCGGTCTGCCCCAGCGCGGCCGGCGAGCACCAGCTCTGGCGCTGGTCCAGCCTGCCGCGTGACTTCCAGCACCCCTTCCTGCTGCAGGTCTCGTCCTACGACCGCCGCGGCTTCCTGCACGGCGCGCGCCCCGCCCGCGCCCGGCCGGCGCCCTGCCCGGCGCCCCTGCCTGTGGCCAGCCGCGCCCTGCGACCGCGCTCATGCCCTGCGCGGCGCATGCCCCGCCGCGCGCGGCTGGGGCGCCGCGCCGCGTTGCCGCCGCGCCCCCCCCCACAGGCTGCACAGCCGCGGCAGCCGTGCGGGCGCGCTTGAGAGCATCGGCACACTGCAGAGCGACGCGTGCTGGCGTTGGCGCAGCTGCTTAGCGCCGGGCCGCCCCGGGAGCGTCTCATGCACATGCTGGACGGCAAGCTTGCATGCAGTCTGCTTCGCCCTGCCGTGCCCTGAGACGGCGGCGGCCCGGCGCGCCGCAGACCTGATGCACACGCTGTGGGAGGCGGACGTGGCGGTGTTCAAGGCACACATCACGACGGGGCCGGGCGGCAAGGTCATGGACATGTTCTGGCTCTACGACAACCGCTGCGAGCTGCCGGAGAACCACAGGTGCGCCGCCGACCTCCGCCCCAAGCCTGGGCGATATGGGTCTTGAGCCTGGACAACATGGACACGCCACCCAGACCGGCGGACGGCCATGTGCTGTCACAGCGCTCGAACTTTCGTGCGGGACGTAAGTTCAAGCGCTGTCTCTCTGCTGGGCTCAACACGCGGGCTCTCATTCATCTCTCTTCTATACAGGTCGGTTGAGAGGCTGATGTGGGCGGCTTGTAAACACGCGCCGCGGTGCCTGCTGTGGAAGCGCGCGCGCCTACATCGAGAAGCCACGCAGCACAGCCATGAAGCCCTGAGCATGCACGCCGCGCATCACTTCGTGCACCTGGCCTGTGCTGTGTGACAGCAGGTCTCGGGCAAGGCCGGGTGTGCTGCTGACTGCCGGGCGCGAGTGAGCAGCCCTGCGCCAGACTGCCAGCGCTGGGCGCCACGAGCAGCCCGCGCCGCGCGCCAGGGTGCTGCAGATCACGGAGCTGGTGCGCGATTGCCTGCAGCAGCGCGACGCCAACTGCTCCATCACGCCCGCGCCGCCCGAGTCCTGCGCGGACGACAGCGCGGCGGCGCTGCTGCAGGCGCGCCCCTCGCACCATGCAGGCAAGCCCTCGACATGAGGGCGGATGCAAGCGCAGTAAGCATCATAGCTCGGCATGGTCGCTTATGCCCAGAGCAACCTCCTCCTTCGCATATCATCCCAGACTCTGAACGTACAATGTTTCATTTGACGAGTATCACAGGCTGGAAACCTTGATTGGCGAGTGCTGGGACAGTCAATGCTCTGCTGATCGCCGCATTGTGTGCGGCAGCGCTGCGCATGCAAAGACGCAACGCCGGCCTCGCCGCTGCGCAAAATTGTGACGGCAAAGTCACGGCGGCGCCTCGACAGCGGCTGCGCGCCCGCGCCGGTCAACGAGGTCACGTCTGAGTCAGAGGCGGACGAGTATGCGCGGCCCGAGGATGTGCAGGCGCGCCCAGGGCCATGCCCAGAGCTGTGCGTTTGGGTGCTGCCGAGGTGCAGACGCGCATGTCATGCATCAAACTACATGGCTGAGATCTGGCAGGCCAGCAGCGCCCGACACCGGGGGTTGCACGCCGTCTGCGGCATCAGTGCTGCCGCCCAGGCGGCGATGACGAGCACGCGCGCGGCGCATGGCCTGGCCAGCCGTTCTGCAGCGTCGTGCCCACTCGTGCGCAGCGTCACATTGTGGGCCGCCAGGGCACATGCGCACGCGCCGCGCCGCAGCCTCGCCCGCTCCCGCCGCCAGCACCGGGCCTCAGCAAACAGTCCTTATTTGCTCAGCAAGCAAGCAGTCCCATTCAAACACGGTCATGGCAGCATCCATGTCGTCTTTTGCGTCTTAATGGATGATAGTGCCGCCGCCGCCGCGCAGGTGACCGTGGACAATTGCACGACGAGCAGCTACACGGTGGTCAGCGTCGCGTGCCGCGACCGCAAGGGCCTCGTGTACGACCTCTTCCGCACGCTCAAGGACATTCACATCCGGGTGGCGTACGCGAAGGCGCGCCCCGGGCGTGCAGCAGCACAGGGCGTGGGCGCTTGTTGCGAAGTAGGTTTTTGCATGTGTGGGCATCGCACACTGCTATATTTTACTCTGCCGAGAAGCTGGCGCCCTGGGTTTGACAGGGGTTGCAGCGTAGAACCCGGGCCGGCAGCACTTTGCTGGCAGGATGCGCCCCTCTGCCGGAAGTCCAGCACGCGAACAACGTGGCAGACCTCTCACCTCCCTGTCTGTCAGCTGGAGGGGACATCTGCATGGAATGCTGGGACTGGTACCTTATGTGCCCCGCGCCAGATGCTGCCCTGCCGCCCATGCCTGCACTGGGTGCTCCACCCCAGCCCAAACCTATCCTGCAGCACTTGAGTCATGCGCGCCGGGCGCCGCCAGGTGTGCGTACGCGGCGACGTGTGCGAGGCGGACCTGTTTGTGGAAGAAGCAGACGGGCACCGCGCCGAGCGGTGCGCCCGCGCGCCCCCAACTGCCCGCCGTGCCTTCTGGGGCGGCCGCCGCGCAGCCCCCACCGGTGCACTGCACCGGGGCCGGCGCTGCGGCCCGCGGCGCCGCCAACGGCCCTCCTGGTGAAGCTGAGCTGGCGCGCTCGCTGTGCATCATCCGCATGAACAAGACGGAACAGTGTGCCCGAGCGCCAGTCCCGCACTAATAATTCACGCTCCTTTCAGCCTTTAAGACTACGGTTCACGCCTGCGCCTGGCTGGTGTGGCCAGGCGGCGGCGGCGGCGCGCGGCGGGGCCAGCGGGCGGCGCGGGCGGCGCGGGCCTGGGCAGCGCCAGCAGCAGCCCCTACAGCGGCCTGGGCGGCGCGGACAGCGCGCACAGCGGCGCGCTGGAGGCGGAGGACCAGCGCATTGTGGACAGGTGCGGCCGCGCCCGCCTGCGCGCGCGAGCCAGCCGAAGCGCGCCCATCAGCGGAGCGCCTCACCGGGATACAACCGGGCGCCGGTGGTGTGCATCACCTGCTGAGCCTCTGCTGACGACCTGTGCGTGCCCATGGAGGCTGGGCTGCCGCCGGCGCTCAGGCCCGGATAGGGTAGGGAGAGGGTAGTCGTACCCTTACCGTACCCCACACCCATCGCGTCACCCCTGCGCGCGCGCAGGCAGCTGGAGGCGGAGCTGGTGGAGCGCGTGCGCGCGGCGGTGCTGCTGCCGGTGCGCATCACCATCAAGGACGTGTACGACGACACATGCACCGAGCTGCTCATCACGGCCAGCCTGGACAGCGGCGGCCGCGGGCGGCCGCGCGTGACGCACGACGTCACCGCCGCGCTCAGCGCGCTGGGCCTGTGCGTGTTCATGGCGGACGTGTACGTGGAGGCGCTGGCCGGCGACGCCGAGCGCCGGCCGCAGGAGCTGCACCGCTTCCTGGTGCACTGCCCCGACGGCCGCCGCCTGGAGACCGTGGCGCAGAAGCGGTGCGGCTGCCCCCGCCGCCGCCCGCGCCGCCGCCCGGCCCGCCCGCTGCCTGAGGAGGCAAGTGCTGCCGCGTCCGAAGCGCTGCCCCGACGGCTGCCGCGGGTGCGGCGCGGGAGCGGCGCGCCAAGCATGCAACCCGCCGTGTGACCTGGTCTGGACCGCGCACTCCACACCCGCGTTCCAAGGGCATGCGCTGAGAGAGCGCCTTGGCAGCATCTGTGTCGTGCGCCGGAGCTCATGCTCAAGGCTGGCGCTCTTCTTGCCTGCAACCAAGTTGTGTAAGTTGTAGCCGGCAAGGCGTGCCAGCATTGTCCCGCGCGCCTCGCACGCACTGCAGGGTCCGGTCACGGGGTCGTGTCGCTTGTGTGCGAGCACTCATGCTGCCTGCGGTGCATCATGGTGCACCAGCCTCACCCGCCGTGCGGCCTCATCGCGGTGCGCACGCCGCAGGAGTATGTACGACCGCGTGCGCGAGGCGCTGACGGGGACGTCGCGCGTGCCCTCGCCGCGCGCCTCGCCGCGGCAACCGACGCCGCAGCAGCAGCAACAGTCGCTGCTGCACTCGCTGGCCACCTGGAAGTGGTCGGCCTGATGCTTGCAAGGGGGGCTACTCTATGCTAACCCTAACCCGGGCCCTATTGTACCCTATCACCTGCAATGCTGGCCACCTGGAAAGTGGTCGGCCTGACGCCTGCGAGCGGGGGCTTGTCAATGATTCGCACCTTGCCGCATGTTCACCGCACCTGCAAATGCTTCCTCAATGACGCGTTGGCTTAGAGTGGCGCCATTGCCAAGGCGCGTTGGGAAGCGCTGAACGGCGTGCCTTTGTTGACGGCTGTTCCCGTATCTTCTGTAGCTTGTGGAGGCGTGCAAACAGCACAGAGATGTTCAACATGAGCTGTGAGCAGCATGTGCTTGGGTCCATGGCTTTGGGAAGCGGTGCACTTAGGTAGGGTCTGAGTGGAACTCTTGGAGGGTTTTCGTTTGTCTGCCTGACAATTTTGTGCGCAAGAACCGCGCATACTGGGCACACTTCCTACAGTGGGCCTGTATCGCACATGACAAAAGAAATGAGCGACTCAGCAACTGGGAATAAAAGCTGACATTTTTGCACCACGTCTTTGCGCTGCTCTGATGGACTGCACCCCAACTCGGATTCTGCTTCAGCCGCGGCACCAAAAGTGCACCCTTTGCAAGACAACACCCGCTCCTGATCAGAAGCAATCTGCGTGCCATCCTCTGGGATGTGTTGTGAAATTTCAGCTCTTTACCTATTTGCTAGCCATCTGAATGCAGATAGATTCATTGCTGGATCTGCAGGGCATGGGCGTCCTCGCTTGCATGCCTGTCAGGTCCTGCACTGGCGCGCGCGCGGCTGCCACGCGCTGGTGCCAGATGCGTGGACGGCCCAGCAAAGAAGTGCGTGACTCTGCCAGCGCGCTCCGGCAGCAGCAAGAGCTGCGCCGGCGCCGGAAAGGCGATGCGGCTGCTGTGCTGTGTTACAAAGGCGACAGCGGCGGCCACGGCATGCAGCTGCACGGCCAATGCCGCCAGCGCGTAGAACGCTCCCAGCGCACTCGCTGCCATGCGCACGGTGCCTGCATTGCGGCCGTCGTGTTATGCACATGAGGCAGAACTGATGTAGCCATCAGTGAGCTCGCGAAACCATGTTCTTGCCTTCTGCGTGTCGCATCAGGTCGTGGCTGGGCAAAGATGGTGCACAATGACTAAGTGAGAAAGGGCATGTGTCTGAGTAGTGTCCGCCAGCAGCCAGGCATAACGCCTCTATCAAGCATGCATGTCCGCATCCTTGTGCGCCGACGTGCGCGCCCCGCGCCGGCCGCGCGGGCCCCTCGCACCAGCAAAGCCGCCCAGCAGGACCAGGCTGCGCGCGAAAGCCCACGGCGCGCACGCGGCCAGCGCGCCGCCGCACGCCAGCGCCAGCGCCAGGCGCGGCAGCAGTGCGCAGCACCGCTGCCAGGCGGCGCAGCCGGCGCAGCACGCGCTCAGCGCGGCCCACACGAAGTTGCCGCGCAGGTCCAGCGCCGCATCCAGCGCAACGCGCGCGGCCGCCGTGTCTCCCTCCTGCTGCATGCAGAGGCCTGATGGCGGGCAAGCAGGCGCGGCGCGGCGCGCGGCATTGCATAAGAGGGTTGGGCTGGCTTGGACAGGCAGCCATTGCCGCATGGATGCTGGCTGAGAGGGGCCTCGCCTTGAGACAGCATCACAAGACTTGCTGCCAACAACGCGCAACAGGAAGCACCTGGCATGACGCCAATGTGCAGGGCGCCGCTGCATGCGGTCTCTGCACCCTGGCTGCGATCTGCTGAAGCAAGGTCGCGGCCCATTGAGGTGCACCTGGTCGACGGCCGCCGCAGCGCGCGGCCAGGCGAGGCAGCTCTCGCCCACGATGAAGCCGACGGCGCGCGCGCTGTCGCCGCCATGGAACCCACCCTCCGCCGCCAGGCAGCCGCATGAGGGGCAGCGCAGCCGCGGCTCCTCGCCTGCGGCGCCGAGCTGACTCAAGCGAACCTGTCCTGTTCTGTGTTGGCCGCTTAGGCTCACAGCCTGCCTTGAGCAGGTTCTTAAATAAGCAGCACTGCCTGGGCGCCAGGCAGCATTGTTTTATTGGAGCTGGGTGCTCTGCTGCCCTATAAATGCAGCTCACAAATTCAAGCAACGCTCTTCAAGGTGGAACCTGACATGCACATGCTCTGTGGCAACCTTCTCGCAGGCCCATGTACGGTGCGCCCGCTGGGGCGAGGAGCAACTGGGTAAAGGCGTCCTCTTGCACGCCGTGGACCGCGCTCGTGCCCTGCACAGTGCCAAGTGCCTGGTGTGAGGGCCGGCCCCGCTCGTTCGGTGGCGTGCGCACCCCAGCACCTGTGAACGGGCAGGCCAGCGCGTCGGGGTCGCGCGTCGCCAGCCGCCGCTGCTGCTCCGCTGCCCAGGGCCAGGCCTCAAACGCGTCCTCCAAGCGCTGTACCAGGGCCAGGTACGCCGCCAGCGAGATGACGGCGCCGGTGGCGACCGCGGTCGCGGCCGCCAGGCAGAGCGCCGGCGCGCTGGAGAGGCCGCCCCCGGCGAGGTGCGCTGCGAGCGCGGGGCCTGTGATGCTAGCGTTTGCCAGCAGCAGGAGCGCAGAGATGCGGGGTGGCAGGATGAGGAGCGTGGACACGGGCGCGATGATCAGCACAGCTAAGCCAGCCAACATGTCAGGGATGCAGCGCTGGTGGGCTAGCAGGCGGAGGGAGACGGCGGTGTGCAGGCGACAGACGTCTGTGAGTCGCTTCCGGCCGGATGCGGTGCAGCGCAGAGGCCGGCCACGGCGCAGCAGGCCGAAAACACACTCGACATTTTCGTACAATCTCAGCTGCCCCCTCCCGGCGTGAAGCGACGTTTGAGTGCCGAGTGGCCTGTCAATCACGCAGAAGCGAATAAGCACCCCAACTGCCCTGCAGCGCACGGCTAGATGACCGCAGAAGCGTCTGGCGGGCACTTGCATGGTCCTGACGCTCTGCAAAACAGCGTTGCTGCTTGCTTGGGCTCTGGCCCTTGCTACTTGTCCAGCAGCCGCGGCGGCAAGACTGGTGCGCCAGAGCTGGCTCTCAGTCCCAGATGTATGTGCGCTGAAGGCAAGCACGCCTGCGGAGAAGGCGTGCAGACATCCTCGCGAAACCTGGGCAGGACCGGCGCCGGCTGGAGCGCGCGCATACTGCTGCACAAGCAGGCACTGCGCACGCACGTACGTGGAGTGGCCGTGCGTTGCAGCAGAATACAACAGACTTTGCTTGCGTGGACGCACTGGATCGCTATGACACCAGCGGCATACTGCAGCCAGCAAGTGCGCTGCCTGGTGCAGCACCAGCCGTGAGGAGCAGGCCTTGCTAGCTACGCAAGCGCTGAGAACTCCCAGTCCATGCGACCTCGGACACCTGACTTACTGCTGGCAAGGTCGCTTGTAAGCTCACTGCCAGTAGAGTTGGGATGAGCAGCTGGCACAGGGCTGAGCCCCCATCAAGTTATAGTCAGGTGTCACCCAGTATAGCTGGTCTGCTGAGAGGCGTGGTTCGTCTGCAACAGGTTGCTGCAGCACTGGCAACACGTCCGCACCCTGCGACTGCAGCACTTTCGCGAATAGCAACGGCACTTGCCCGCAGTATGCCGGCTACCCGCTGGCGCCATACCCCGCGGGCGCCCTGCCTGTGCCACACTTTGTCATGCCGCGCAGCCTCCCGGTGCGCACGCTGCTTCACTGTGTCTGTCTTGTGAGGGTCTTGTGTTTACCAACTAATGTGAACTTGATGGCTAACTTGTGGTGTTACTCACCGTCAACATGCCAGAGACCTGTAGACACAAATATGTGCATGTCCTTTGCTACGGTTTCCCAAGCAATCAGAGCACTGCCATTGTACACTCCTACGTGGCGTCAGAGGCCTCCTCTTATGCCAGGCGGCGCAGGCCAGCACTGCGGCGCCCCCGGACCTCGACGGCATCTGCATCGAGTGCCCGCCAAGCACGCCGCCGGGCGTGCCGGACGCGCACCCGGCCTACCTGGCGGCCTACAACTGCAGCGACGCGGCGCCGCCTGCGGCACCGGCCGCTGGGCCTGCGCTCAGCAGCGCTGCTGCGGCGCGCCCCGTTCTAAAGGTTTACATAGCATGCGCCTGTTAGCCGCACTGGCGGAGCCCACATAAGGCCAATGCATGTGAAGTTGTTGCAAGTGACTGCACGTCATGTGTGAGAGCAGACTGTGCCTGGCGCGCACCGGGACAGGCTGCTGCTGCCAGCAGCTGCGAGGCGCTGCCAGACGGCGGGCGCACACTGGATGGCCTGCTGCTGGTCGCAGCGGCCGTGGGCGCGGTCGGCGCGGTCCTGCGTGCGTGCCCGCCACGCCATGCATGACAGCCAGAACAGCTGTCGCCAAGAGCCTGCAAGCCATGCATACGGGCTGCGCATACCTGCATTTCCGCAGCGGCGCGCAGCCAGATCATGGCGTGCTAGCGCACCCAGCAAGCGCGGTCTGTCGCCGCCCGCGGCACATGGCCGCCTCGGCCTGTCGGGCGCCGAGGCTCCCGGCGCTCCCGCAGTGTGCGCGGCTGCCTGTGCGCTGCTGGGCCCGCGGGAGGCGGCGGCGCGCGCGCGCCTGAACGCCTCCACCATCCTCTCTTACCTGCTCTGGAGCAGGGTGCGTATGTGCCCTCCAGCGGCGCCGCTCATTCTGAATGTCCCCAACCCGGCGCCCTGCCCTCTCTTCTTCTCTGCCGGGTTTGGTGTTGGGACCAGGCCACGCTCCCTCTGCTGCCAGACAGTCGTCAAACAATTCACTTGGGGTTTGCATAAGGCGTGCGCCACACAGTTGCAGCACTTGTCTGTACAGGAGGGGCTGGGCGGACCCCGAGCGAGGCGCAATGCCAGCAGCACTCATGCGGCGCCTGCAGGCTCTGGGCTAAGTTGAGCTCGCTCGGCAAGCTCCGCCTGCTGACTGCCGCCCATGGTGCTCGGTGCGACAGCACGGCCGGGAGGCGGGCGGGGGAGATCGCGGAGTGCGCGGCGGGTAGCGCGACGCGCGCGGCGCCGCCGCGCTACATGCAGCTTGCAGACGGCAGCCTGCGGCTCGCGTCGGGAGCCGACTGCGCGGCAGCCAAAGCCGAGGCTGACGCATGGGGCGATGTGGCGGTTTACGAAGCCGCAGACTTCCTGGTCGCCGCCACGCAGCCGCTGCTGGCGCGCGCGTCCGGCGGCTTGGCGGCCAGCAGGGTCTGGGACAGGGTTTCGAGCGCGGCCGCATCCGCATACGCCGGCGCGCTGCCGCGCGGCAGCTGGGCGCCGGCCAGCTCCGCCGCTCAGCCCTTCGATAACAGCCTGTACGGCGCTGTCCTCGGCGATGACGCGCCGCCCCCTGGCGCACGGCAGCCCGCCGAGCCGAGCGGGCGGCTGGGCGCGCTTGCCGGCGCAGAGGGCGACTGGGGCGTCCTGGGTGGCACAGCCGCAGGCGCCGGCTCCCGCGTGACCTCGCAGACGCTGCTGACGGCGGGCTGCGGCGGGGCAGCGGACGAGGGCGCCGGGCTGGGGTTTCCTCAGGCGCCGGCGCGCGGGGGCCCGGGCCGGCGGCCACCCCGCCCGCAAGCATGGCCTGCCCTGCGGCGCTGGCTGCGACGCTGGTGAGCACCTGGTCGCATCCCACCTTACACCTGGTCGCATCCCACCTGACACCCGGTCGCATACGGCGCTCTGGAACGCCCTGTTCCCGACCACCATGTGGACAGTGAACGCGACGACTCAAAGACTGCCAAGAGCATGCATGTGAACGAGCGAAATCGCTGAGAGAGCTCAATGCTGAATCAAGAGCCTGGGGTGTGCACAGGGCGTGGCAGCCCATGTTGCATGCATATGCGCAGGCAGCACAATAGTCAACGGACACAACCAATGCGTGTGACGCGGCCTGCTTGTTGGTCTCCTTACCAGACTTCACTGAAAACAAGGATGTGTCTCATGCGCAGCTGACACCCTCCGCGGACACTGGCCACCCTCTGCCCCTGCAGCGCCCAGCCGTGGACGTCGCTCCTCCGTGTGCGGGCGCTCCGCGGCCGCACCCTCTCGACGCTGCTGTGCCGGGGGCGCCGCATGCGGACGGCGCACCGCCTTCACCAGGCAGTGCAGGGCCGTGGCCGCCGTCCTTGCGCGCCGCATCGCCTGCGCTGTTGGGCAGTGCGGCTGCCGGCGGCGGCCCTGCCCCACGCACTGCAGATGACGAGGACCCTGCACTTGCCGCTGCATGCGGCGCCGAGCATGTGCTGCTGCGGCGTGTGAGTGGCTCCGCCGCCATAAAGCATGCAGCTCCGCTGGTGAAAGCCACGTCGCCTCGGCGGGCACACAGCGCGCCAGCCCGCGGCTCCTTGGCTGAGCCCTTGCCCGCATGCGCGCGCCCGAGCTGGACTACTTCTGAGGCGTCTGCTGCAGCGCTCGGCGCCGCCGCTCCAGCGCGCCTGCTACTGGCAGCGAGAGCGGCAGGGCGCGCGCGCCAGGCGCGCCTGCCCACCGCATGCCGGCGCGCGCTTGGCGCCGCGTCGGGCTGGACGCGAGGCGTCCGCGCATCCGCGGGCGCCGCCGCCAGCAGCGGCGACCGCCGGCCGGCCTCCATGGCCTGCAACCCGCTGTTTGGGGCATCGGCCGCATCGGCTGCGCCGGGACAGCCAGGCTGCCGCCCGCTGCCCGCTGTGCCTCCGGCACGCGCTCCGCATGGCGCGCATGAGACGTTTGAAGAGAGGCAGGGTGCCCACGCGGCGCCTGGCGCCGCTGGCGGGGATGAGCTGCGGCAGGCCGGGGCCTTAATGCGGCAGGCCGCGGTTGGGCAGGGCGCTGGGGTGCCAGAGCGGACGGGCGGCAGCAGCTGCAGTGCTGCAGCGGGCGCCGGCACAGCAGGCGCTGGCAGCGGGCCCTGGCAGCCTCCGCCAGGCGCTGGGCGCGGCCGTGGAGCGGCAGAGCAGAGCAGGAGCAGCGGCGGGGGTGCCGCCCACCGGGCAGCGGCGGAGCATGCGGGGCCCGTCGCTGCGGCAGGGCCAGGCCTTGACGCAGCGGCGCTGGTGGCCGAGCACCGCGCCTACCTGGCGCGCATGGCCGCCGAGCTCGATCAGCTTGCAGCGCATGTGGCCGGGGCCATTGAGGAGATGGGGTCAGGTTCGCCGCTAGGCTGAAATACGCGCGCAGCTTGGGCCGCCGCATTCAGAGCGGGCCATGACGCTGCCCCAGCGCTCACCTGCTTTCAGTGTAACAAAATTCTCAGCTGAAACCATTCTGCGATACTGCGATAATTCAGGTATCACAAAGAGCGACTTGCTGCACGCAGTCCCCTGCAAACAACGCACGCATAAACACATATGCCTTTGGTCCAAATGCTTTCGTGCAGTGCCCATGCTTTTGTGCGGTCTGTGTGGCAGCAAGCATGCGCAGAACCTGCAACCCCTTGTGTCCAGAAGCAAAAGGAACAGAGTCTGGCAACAGTCCTGCCATAGGCGAAGCCTCGGCAGCTAGGCTACTGTGCTGCCCCTGTCAACCAGAGGCTGAACATGGCAGAGACCGGCATGCAGCTGCCGCCGTGGTTCCAGACCTCGCCCTGCCTAGACTAAGCCGTTTGCCCTTATGCGCTACAAGCCATGGCAGGTATAAACCAACTGGCCGGGGCTCTGGCAGACACTGCTGCTCGATGCACGCAGGCGCCGCTGCGCGCTCGCCGCTGGCGGGCGCGGCCGCGCCGCAGCCTACGCGTCGTCGTCGCTGTCGAACTTGAACGAGTTGACGGCGTTGTCGATGGCGCCGCCGCGGTACGTGCCGCGCTTCTTCTTCGTCTTCTCGTGCCGGAAGTCCTTGCCGCGGACCTGCAAGGAAAAGTAACTTTTTTTCGGATGCCAGCAACTGCCCGCTTATATCCAAACCATAAACCGCGCATAGGTCAGGAAGCACCGCGTGTGCCGTCAGGCCTGGCGTCCCTGCAGCCGGCCTGCTGGGGGTCGCAGGGCGTTTCCCGCTGAAGGGGTCTAGGATTGCGGTGCCTGCAGACTCCAGGGGGCTCCAGTCACATGAAAGCAGAGCCATCCGAGACAGGCAGGCGTATGGGGACATGCCAAACGCAGCCAGGCGCAAGGACGGGCGCGGCGCGCCTTGCCGAGCACCTCCTGCGCGCCAGCGCCCCAGCCGCCGCCGCCGAAGGTGGCCTGGTACGAGTTGTCGCGCGCCGCCTTGTGGCCCAGCCACTCCTCCGCCTTCACGCGCTGGAACGCGCGCGCGCCTGCCGCCGCGCGCCCGGCCCTCAGCGCCGGCACCCGGCGCAGGCGATGGCACGACATGCACGCAGCCCGGATGGATGCAAGGCGAGGCGCGGCAGGCATGCTAGGAGAAGGCAGGGACCCACGCTCATCTGTCTATCCCAAGCGCTTCCCAGGCCATGGCTGGCATTCGCCGGCCGGTGCCATGCTTTGCAGGCGACCGCACCCCGTCTCCCTGCTGCACATACCGAGGCGCAGAGCGTGGGCATGTCACCTGTGCCGCCGCCGCTGCGGCCGCTGCCGTTCGCGTCCGCCGCAGGCGCGGCCGCGGCCTCATCCAGCCCGCCTCCGCCACTGGGCGTCCCTGCTGCAGCCGGCGGTGGCGGCAGCGCCTCGCCTTCTTGCGGAGCGGCGCCCTCTGCGGCGGCCTGCTTCCTCTTTTTCTTCTTGCCGCCGGAAGCCGCATCGTCCCCGGCATTGCCTGCAGCTGCAGCCTGCCCGTTCGCCTGGGCGCCCTTGACCGCAGCGGGCGCCGCCGCCGCCCCACCCCCGGGCGTGGTCGCTGCCTCTGCTTCGCTCTGCTTCCTCTTCTTCTTTTTCTTTGTGCTAGCAGGGCCAACCCCGCCGGCAGCGCCCGCGCCCGCTGCAGGCGCGCCCAGCGGCGCCGCCGGGGCCTCGGCGGCGTCGCTTGTCTGCCGGTTGGTATCTGGCGCCTCGGCCTCGGACGGCGCGCCGGCGGCAGCGGCAGCGGGCGTGCCAAGTGAACCCCCGCTTTTCCGATTTTTCTTTGCCGCCTTGGCCTGAGGCGGCGCATCGGCAGGCGCGGCACCCGCTGGGCGCTCCGTCTTGCGCTCCTTGCGCTCAGCAGACGCGGCTGCGCCCGCAGCAGCCACCGGCTGCTCCACTGCGCTCCCGGCGGCTGGCTGCGCCTCTGCAGTCGCCCCCGCCGCGACCTTCTTACGCTTCTTCGCCTCCTCTGGCTCCGCTGGCCGCCCCGCCGCCGGGGCCGCCGCTGCCGCCTGCTCAGCCCCCACTGCCGCCTTGCGCTTCTTCTTCTTTGTGGCGGCGGCCGCAGGCGCCGCCAGCGCCCCGCTCCCCGCGGCGGGCTGCTCGCCGGCGGCGGCGGCCGCCCCGGCCGCCGCGCCGCCCGGCTGCCCAGCGCCCGCGCTCTTCCGCTTTCCCTTCTTCGCCAGCGCGCCTCCGGCGGCCGGTGCGCCGTCCGCCTGCGCCGGGCACGTGGCTCGTGCGCTGCAACAGCAGAGGCGCGCTGCGGGAAGAAGGGTCCGCGCAGTGCTCCTGCCGCCGCCTCTGGCAAGAACGACAGCCGCTGGCAGGCACAAGCACACTGCGCCCTCATTAGTACTGGTCTTCAGCCGCAGTTGGCTGATACGCGGCTGTAACTAGATGAGTTCAGCAGCCGCAACTACGCCTCAGCAGGAACGGCAGTGTAACAGCTGATAGACCCGTACATGGGGCCTCTGGCAGCACGCCTACGCACCTGAACTGGCGGCGCCGGCACGCCGCTAGCCGCCGCCCCCTTGCCCTTTTTCGCTTTCCCTTCACCGCCCTCAGCGCCGTCTTTGCGCTTGCTTCCCATGGCGTACGCTTCCTCCAGCCTCTCAGGAGCTTCACTGCAAAGGTGTGCTCGGGAGTGGGCACTGTGCCTGCTGTCAAGACCTCCAGGTCTGTTTGAGGGGCCTTTCAAGGCTTGCCCAGCTGCCCTCAGGCTGCCTTGGGAGCTTGCAGGCTGCAAGCTGCAGCTGACTTCGCCTGCCAGTCCGTATGTGCAACCACTATGTGCGCTGAGGAAGCAGCCAAAGCAGCCCTCCCGGCCCTGCATCCTTGAAACTTTGCTGGCTACACCGAGGAGTGGGCTGTGCAAGCATGGGCGCGCACGGCACGCTGGACCAGGCGCTGGCGGGCGTGGCAGCGTTTGCGGGGACGTCCTTGGCCGAGGAGGCGCGCCAGCTGCGCCGCGAGCGCAAGGACCGCAAGAAGGCCAAGAAGCACAAGCACCGCTCAGGCAGCAAGGATGTGGAGGTCGACGAGGGCAGCCGCAAGCGCAGCAGGGACAAGGGCAGGGCGTCAAACGGCAAGGCCAGGCGCGGCAAGGCCAAGCGGCGTAGGAAGGCAGGGGAGGTGACCAGTGAGGCGAGCGGCAGCAGCTCCAGCAACGGGGACGCTGGCAGCCTGCAGGAGCAGCTTGCGCGTGGGCGCGCTGCGGCGCGGCTCGTGCGTGAGCTGCTCGCTGTGCGGCCCGAGCTAAAGCGGGACCTGCGGGAGGCGCGTCCGCGCCTCTTTCACTGCCGCAGCGCGACTGTGGTTACAGGCTTGCTCGCAGCACAGGCTTGCTCGTTGGCGCTTGTGCTGTGTGAATAGATGAAAAGCGGGTGACCACTCTGTGTATCTGACAGTGCACGCAGTGGTGCAGCACCAGTGCGGTGCTACTTGATGTCTATTTTCCCCGGTGCGGCAGATGCTGCGGCGGATGGACGCCGGCGAGGCGGTGCAGATCGCCAGCCTCCCGGACGCCGCGCTGCGGGCGCAGCTGGAGGAGCTGTTTGTGCACCTGCGCCTGCGCAAGACGCTGCAGGCGCGCTGGCCAGCGCAACCGAGGACCTCTGCACCCACAGCCGCAAGCCTGCGCTCCCACTTGGAAGTCTCCCGCTTCAGGACTGCCTGCCCCCGCCCATACACACGCAGCGCTGCTGCCTATTGTTTTGACACTCCAGAGCCTTCCTCAGGTCTACCCTTCAAGAGGTGTGTGCACACGGACACAAACATGACCTTGTCCGTGCCACTTCCATGTAGCGTCTATTAATTTGCCTTGGCAAACGCCTTGCAGGGTATCTACACGCAGCGCAAGGGAGCCAGCCCCGCGCTCATGCTGCTGGGCCCCGTCATCGATGAGGTGCCAGCAGCGCCGGTCGCGCCTGTGCCCCAGCCGGCTGCGGCGCGCACCAACGGCCACCGCGCCAGCAGCCCGGCCGCGCCGGCGGCGTGCATGCGGACCGGGGAAGGCCAGAGCGCGGAGGGTCAGCATGCGGCTCCGGCGGCCTCGGACGCGACGGACATCGCAGATGCCAGCGATGACAGCGACGTGGCCGCCGGCGGCAGCGGCGTGCCCCGCGCGGCTCAGGCATGCGAGCCTGCGGCGGCCACAGCAGCAAGCACGAGCCCCAGCGCAACAGCGCAGCCAGGCAACAGCTGGCGAAGCCCGGCAGCTGGCCCCGGCGAGGGGCCTGCTGCCGGAGAGGGTCCTCCCGCAGCTGCACGCGCTGACGGGGCGGCCGCGCCCCCCGGTGTTGCGGCTGATGCGGAGCAGGCGGCCGGCGCGGCGGCGATAGGGCCGGCGATGCCGCCGGGCATGGCGCCGCCCAGCGAGGGCAACAAGCCACAGGGCGACGCGGCAGCAGGCCGCGAGGGCGCCGGCGCCAGCGGTGCGCGCGCGCCCGCCGGCGCGACAAGGGCCCCGGCGGCGGGCGACGGCGGGGAGGCAGGGAGAGCGCGCGGCGCCGCGGCGGAGGGCGCTGTGGACGGCGACGCGGGGCGCGCCCCAGCGCGCGCGGTGGTCGGCCCCGCGGTGCCGTCCGCGGAGCTGCTGCGCGCCGCGGCCGAGGCCACCGAGGCGGTGCGGCCCTTACCCTACCCTATGCATGTGCTGTCGCTGTCGCTGGCAGGTCAGAGGAGGCTTGTCACTGGCAGGTCAGGGGAGGCCTTTCCACATGAAGGCATGCATGTGCCAGCAGCCACACACCTGGAACAAAGCGCAGGCAGATCATGTTCTGCATGCATGCCTGCGCCCTGCGCATACAATCCGCACAGCATGGGGCTGCCTGCAGAGCCCCGACGCGCCGGCGTGTAGGCCTGACTGGGGGTGCAGCGCGCACGCGTGTCGGGCTGTCACTGACCGCTTCGTGTCGCTGTGACGGTCTCCAGCCCCTGTCGCGGCGCGCCCCTGATTAGTGCGCGCGTGTTGCCGATAGGACAGGGCAGCAGAGGCCGGTGCTCTCACGGCTACCCCTGTCGTGGTGCAAGGGCTCACGTGTAGGCTGAGCCTGCAACCTGCAACCCCGCGCAGATCCTGGCCGAGGACGCGGCGGCGGAGGCGGAGGCCATGATCGGGCCGCCGCCGCCGGAGATGGCCGCGGAGCTGGACGACGCGGGCGCCGACGAGCGCTCCGCCGAGGCCGTGCGCATCCTGCGGTGCGCCTGCCTGCCAGCTTTCGTTTTCAGGGTCTTGCTTTGGGTATGGTGTCTGCGCGGCATCCTTTGGGGAGTGAAGGCGAGCGCGCTTGACCTCTCAGGCACGCAAGCTCGCATGGATTCGAGAGCCGGACCTCCCGGTGCCCGCGCCTTGCTGCACTGTAAAAAACATGTAAAGAGTCGGACATGTCTGGCAGCCCTGCAACCGCTGGGACGCTGCCTGCTCACCCGGTGCTCGCGGCAGCCGAGCCGCGAGCGCCCTGCCGCATCTCTGCCGATGCGCGACCCCGCGAGCGCGGCAGGCTGCTGGAGGCGCGCGAGCGCGAGCAGCCCGCGGACGCCTATGAGCTGCTGGGCATCGCGCCCGAGGCCAGCGCGGCCGAGGTGAAGAAGCGCTACTGGCGGCTGAGCCTGCTGATCCACCCGGACAAGTGCGGCCACGCGCGCGCGAACGACGCGTTCCAGGCGGTCAGCGCGGCCGCCAAGGCGCTGCAGGCGCGCGGCCCGGCCGTGACCCTACCCTATCTTATGCTGAGGCGTGCGCCGCTGCCCGGGCGCGGCGGCGCCGGAGCGCCAGGGGGTGCCAGTTATCGATTGCCTGGGAGCCGTCCCAGCTGCCGTGGTCCTCGGGGTCTTGTGCAGTGCGCGCCCGCATACTTCATCTGAACATACTGAGTCGCAGCGGCTGCTGCCGTGGCTGCTGTTGAGCGGGGAGGCGCTCGAATGCTATGACATCTTGACAGTGCGTTTCGACGACCCTTATGACCCTGACGCTTGGCGCGCGCGCGCGCAGGACCCCGGCAAGCGCGCCGCGCTGGACGAGGCGCGCGCCGACGCGCGGCTGCGGCGCCTGGCAACCGACGCGGCGGCCGCCGAGGAGGTCGCGCGGCAGTGGCGCGTCGCGCGCGGCACGGCCACGCCGGCGGACCTCGCGGGGCCAGTCAGCGTGGGGCCGGCCGCGCGCGAGACCTGGATGACCGCGCTGCCGGAGGCGCGCCGGCCGAGCGCGCCGTCGCAGACGAGCGTGGTACGCCCCGGCGCGCGGCCGCCGGGACATGCGCGCTGGCGCTGCAGGGCGGCCGCACTGCTGCGCGCCCGCCGGCCGGACAGCCCCTCACCAAGTGCCGCTGTGCGTCCTTGTACGCGCAGCAACGGTGTGTGTTGGGCCGCACGACACTGGGCATCGCGCGCCCCTTTGACCAGGCCGGGTCGGCTGCGGCAGCACCTGCCGAGTGGCCTTTGTGTGCTCCCGGTTGTGCGTGACTCATGGCGCCGGGGCGCGCGCGCCAGCGCAGACAACCTTCGCGCAGTCTGGCGGCGGCCGCATCGGCACCGCGCGCGACGCCGGCTGGGCGGAGACGCCGCAGGACCGCCTGCTGCGCCTGTCCGCCGCGGCGGCGGCTGGGCCAGCCGCGCTGCCGCAGCCGGCGGCGGCACCTGCAGTGGGCGCGGTGGCGGGCGTCATGGACGCATACAACAGCGGGCACCGCGCGAAGACGCTGCTGCAGCGGCACCAGGAGCGCATGGCGGTGCGCCCCTCGCGCGCCTCCATGGTAACGTGAGTCCCACAGCACATACGTGGCATCGTGCGCGGCGCACTTGGGACCGCGGAAACAGGGTTGCTCGGGCTGGCGGCGGGGCCCCCGGGGGCCTGCGGGTTCAGGGCGCGTGCCGAGGTAGCGGTGGCTGGGTGCCCTGCTGGTGCTCGCACAGCAGAGCTGCACACCAGGTGTGTCGACTTGGCTGCGAGTGTGTGTGGGAACATCGGGCCTGGATAACCATTGTTGGCGGCGCGGCATGCGAACGCATGCCGGCAGTGCGCAGGGCGCACGCGCCCGAGACAGGCGCACCCTGACTCTGTGCCGGGCGTGCAGGCGGACAAGAAGGGCGCGAAGAAGAAGAAGCGCCTGGCGGCTGCGCCGGCCGGCGGCAGCGCAATTGCGCCCGCGGCGGCGGCGCCGCCGGCCGCGCCGGCCGCGGCGGCGTGGGCGGGCGCGCACCCGTGGCGCCCGTTTGATCGCGACCGCGACCTGGACGCGGGGCCGCGGCCCGTCAGCAAGGAGGAGCTGCTGAGAAAGTCCGGCAAGCTGGGCGACCGCTTCGGCGGCGGCGCGGACGGCGGGCGCGCGTTCCTGTGAGCGAGCAGCTGGCCTGCAGTGGCGGGCGGGGCGCGACGTGCGCACGCGGGGTGCCTCTTGCATGTGGCTGGCTCCTGTGGTGCAGGTCGGCACATTTGTGGTGGCATTTGCAGCGCGCGGGTTCTGTAGCATGTATGGGGAGCAACAGGGTAGCAACTCGAGCTCACGTCTACGAGCGATTGAGCGTGCGAGTTTGGCAATGGTGTGGTCCTGCCGTTTGGTGTCACCGTGCACGCCTGCTCCCATGCATCCGCAAAGACTGTCCTGACAGCTCAGACTGTGCTGAGTAACGGCAACGACGCTCAACTGCCAGATGTCACACCGCACAGAACCACACAGGCAGACTCATATCTCTCTCGCAGGCTCTGGAAGCAGCGTGGCCGCTTGCCCCGCTGCGGCGGGGCGGCGGACACTGCCAGGCTGCTGCGGACACTGCAGACCCGTGCAAGCAGCGCCTTGCTCGATCATGTACGCCAGCGTGTCTTTTGCCAAACGTCCTTCGTGCGCCCAGCGCAAGCTTCACACCTGAGCCTGACGCCGGCTGGCTGCCAACGATAGGCCCCCGATGCGCACGACAACACTCACTAAGCCACAACACGCTCAGGCACCCACGGTATATTCAAGCACGCGCTGGGCCGGGCGCCACGTCCGACAAATGCGCAGCTCACGGCGGACGGTGGACGCCCCGCCCACAGGCGCATGCGCTGCGCACGCGCGGACAGATCACGCCGCGCTCACAGGCAAATGTGCTGCACACGTACGCATGGCGGACGCCCTGCTCACAGGCGGACGCCCTGCTCACAGGCGAAAGCCCTGCTCACAGGCGGACGCCCTGCTCACAGGCGGAAGCCCTGCGTGGCCCACGAGCCGATGGCCACGCCGGCGGCGGCCACGCACAGCACGCCAAAGATGGTGACCAGCTGCGTGTAGATGTTGCTGCCGTCGGTCTCCTCCACCATGCTGGCGTCGCCTGCCGCGCCCGGCCCCCCATGGTCACCCGGATTACAGCACACGCTCGGCGACGCGATGCAGGCCACCTATGGCTTCGAATATGTATTGGCGCCACGATGCCTTGCGCATACACGAGCCCGTTGCCGCAGCAGCAGACTCCTGGTCTTGCAAGCAGCAGCGCGTGCTCACAGTGATAGCATTAGCCTGACAAGACACAGCATGCTAAGGTGACATACAGAGACTTGAACAAAGCATCCATATTGCGCCCCAGGGCGCACTCTCGAGGTACATGCGCGGCTGCACAGCAAAGACGTTGTTATTGTCGATGGATGTGTCGGAGCCGCCGCGAGTGGTCTGCCGCAGCCAGATCCCCTCCATTCAATCAGTGAACAGACTGCTTGGCACCATAACTAGTGCCTGCAAGCACTGCCAGCCCTTGAAGGGCAGGCATGCGCTGTTGGGGAGAGAAAGCGCATAGAGCCCGCAGCACATGCAGGGCATCGCATGCAGGGCATCGCATGCCAAGCGCACGCGCGCGCGCCTGGAAGCGCGTGTTAGCCGCGCCCTCCACGTCGATGAGGATGGCGTCCTGCGTCAGCTTCACCGGGTACACGTCCAGGTTGCGGCAGGTCTCCTGCGGTGTGATCAGCCGCAGCACCGGGTTGCTCGGGTACCTGCCGGCGCGCGCAGCCTGCTCAGCGGCGCGCCGCTGTCCACCCCACAGCGCCGCTGTTCGCCCCAGAGTGCCGCTCACATGCGCCTGCCCCATGCCTATACATGCTCCGCGTCTGCACATGCGCTTCACGGAAACGGGGAGCGGACGCTGCCGCAGCACGCCCAGCAGCCGCCAGCTTACAGCCGACATGCAGCGAGCCAGGCGCCGCGTGTTCGCAGCAGCGGCAGCGCAGGGAGCGGCACCAGGACGTGATCTCGCCGGTCTTCAGCGAGAACGTCGTGCCCGTCTGCGGGCACGCGATCTCATAGTCCTGCGCGGCCCGCGGCCCGCTGCCGCACGTCAGCACACACGAGAGCGCGCCGCAGCTTGCTCGCTGTGCAGTGCAGGTAAGCGGGTGCGGTGAACGTGGGAGGGCAGCAGCCCACCTGAGTGAGCATCGCTTTCAAGAAGCCTTCGCTGTAAGCGCCCTCCGCAGGCGACCTGGGGGCGAGCCAAAGCGGCTCAGTTGCAAAGCTCAGCAACCTGGTCGCGTCTCGTGACAACGCTGTTTGTCAGACGAAGCGCACCGCGACTCGATGGCATAGATCTGCGAGCGGTACCAGAAGAGCAGCACGCCCACGCCCCCGACGCGCACCTCTTTCCTTGTGCCTGGCACAGTCAGGGCACCACAGCTCAGCACTGGTACGCCAGAAGCGCGGCAGCTGCAACCGCTTTGCGGTGCTCGCGTGGTCGCACCTTTTGGGAGGTCCTCAGGCTTGCAGACGGGGACAAAGTTGCCGCCCGCGGGCTCTGACGCCGCTGGTGCGGATGCCTGCTCCGGCTCCGGCGCTGCCTCGACAGACACTGCGCATGTGCAGAGAGTGCCCTGGCTTTTCTTTCAACCGCAAAATAACTGCCTCGCACTAAGGAGCCACACTGATAAAAGAATGCCGAGGAAAGCGCTGCCGCCAGGCCCAGAGGTCCAGCGCACAAGACAAGCACCAACTGCGCTCACCCTGCTCCTCAGTGGCGCTGCAGAGGACGGCCTGATGCCGCCGCGGGCGGAGGGCCGCAGTGCCGCAGCGGCCAGCTGCGCAGAACGGCCTGTGGCGGGGTGCGCATGCTGCGGGCACCCTGCTCACAGGTCGCTGCTGCAAGGCCGCCTGTGCACACGGCGCGCTCTGTGGCAGGGCGAGCGCCATCCTGAGCGGGCTGGTCGCTTAGTGGGTGTTATGTTCTGCGAGCCAGGAGTCAGCCAAGGACTGCCGGGTGCTGGCGCGATTGCAAATCTGGATGGGCGATCACTTATGAATTGGCCAGCAGGCTGACATGGCATTAACGTACCCTAGAGGGGCGTTGCATGCCCGTAAAAAAGTCCGTAGCTGAATACATGCTCCAAGCAACTTATTCATCAATGGTTGCGTGCTGCTCGCAAGTGCAACCACACACCCATAGCAAGGCGATAGAATCACAAATACAACCTTGAAGGCGGCGGGCCGATTGTCACCAGACAGCCTTGGCGCACCTGGGATGGCAGCCGCGCTGTCGTTACAGTGCAGGGACTGCGGCGCGCAGCTCCGCTCAGTGGCCGAAGCGCAGAGCCATGGCGAGGCAACAGGTGAATTGAAGCATGTGGAGGTGGCGCAGTGCATGGCGTCAGTCTTGCTGCCGATCGCTGGTCCTGGGCCCTGTGCTGCAGCCACGGGCCCTTGCAATAGGTTTCGAACCTCAGTCCAGCGCCCTGCGGCACAGGTCACAGCAACTTTGAGGAGAGCACCGAGGCCGTGCTCACGCTGGAGTGCGCCGACTGTGGCAAGCCCTGCCGCTCACAGACCGAGCAGGACCTGCACACCAAGCGGACAGGGCACAGCACCTTCCGAGACAAGGCGCGCCGGCTCGCTTGGGGCACCGCGAGCCAGGTTGGACAGGGCGGCGGCCTTGTGCTGAGTCGGAGCGCTGCCCAGCGACCCTCTTTCGCGAGCTGGCCAGCCTGCGCTGCTCCAAGGGGCAGCCAGCGCCTGGTTCGCAGCAGGGACATAGAGCTTGCAAGTGCAAACCCCCGCCTCTCTCCCACTTACGCTCCCAGGCCCTCGCGACCACACCGCACTGACGAGCGGCGGGCGGCAGACGTCGGCCGCCGCGGCGCCGCTAGACACGGAGGCAGAAATGCGGGAGGCCGCGGCGGCGGCCAGGGAGGATGCGGAGCCCGCGGCGCCGGCCGCCGACCCCGACGCGCCGGTCGAGATGGTGCGCCCCCGCCCTCCGGCTTGTCGGCGCGCGGGAACGCCTGCTGCAAGCCGCTGCCAGCACGTGAGCAGGAGGCTGCTGACTGGTGCTTTGCAGACTCTGCTGCATCCTTCACAGGAGGCGGCCGCGTGCCCGTCCCGCTCCACCGCTGGCCTCGCGGCTGCTCTGCCCCCTTGCCGCTCTGCCAGAGTGCTGCCCGCCGTTGCGTGTACGTCAATACACGTCGTGCAGCGCGCCCCAGCCCAGTTCCACCCGGCATTGTGGCCGGCGCAGGTATCTATATCTGTACATATTGAGCACTATATCTGTGCATATTGAGCACCTGTTAGGTGTGGTTTGTCATCGGGAAGTGCGCAGTCTGGAGCATGCAGCACGACCATGCCCAGGGCCCAGGCTGCTGGCAAATCCCAGCCTGCTGCGTCGCAGGTCGAGCCGGAGGTGGACGCAGCGCTGCGCGAGCAGCTGCAGGAGATGGGCTTCTCCGCCAGCCGGTGCGGCGCTGCCGCCGGCGCTGTCCGCAGCTGGTGGCCTCACATGCGCCCGGGGCCTCACATGCGCCTGCTCGTGGCGGCCTCACATGCGGTGGCCTCGCAGCTGTCTGCCAGCTGGTGGCCTGGCATGCGCCAGCGCACTGCTGCGCCATGGGTTGCCGCGGGTCGCAGCGCATAACGTATGGCTGCCGGAGTCCGCGCACCAGCGGCTGTCCTACAGGCCACCCTGCACATGCGCGATCGAGCGGGCGGCCTCGCATGTCCTGCGCAGCGCCTCTCTTGCGGCGGCCTTCACTCACTTGGGTGTTCGCTAGGCATGCGCGAGGAGCCGCAAGCGGGGCGCAGCGTGCACGGCTTCAGGGTCTGACTGGCGGGCGCCGGGCGCCGCTCGCAGGGCTGTGCGCGCGCTGCACTTCTCCGGCGCGTCGGGCGTGGAGGCGGCCGTGGCCTGGATCATGGACCACGAGGGCGATGCCGACCTGGACGCGCCCCTCCTGGTGCCGAAGGCGAGCGCCTGTGACACTCTGTCCACATCCCAGAGCCTCCAAAACATGTGCACTTTTCTGGGACCAATGTCACAGACGTCGCCCTTGCTCAGGCATGGTGGCAGCTGCTGGCAGGCTCCTCCTTGCCTGTCCATCTGCCTCCTCGTCCTGAAGGCCATCACTGTGAGGCAATGTGCCGCTGATTGCCTGCACCAAGTCAAGGTAGTCAGTTGTAGACCGCGCCCTGCCGGCTCGCGCGCCAGGGGCCGCCGCCCAAGCCGAAGCTGAGCGCGGACGAGGCGCGGCGGCACGCCGAGGACATGGTTCGCAAGGCCAAGGAGCGGCGCGAGGCGCGCGCCCTACCCTACCCTACCCTACCCTACCCTACCCTGCCCTATACCGGCAGCCTGGCCAGGGCCCTATCGACTCTGTGACCCGCCCTGGAGCCCGGGCACAGCATGCCTGCGTAGCCTGACATGGCGCCCGGACGCGCCACCTGCACAGCGCGTCCAGGCTAAGATGTGGTGGCACCCGGCTTTGCGACAGCGGACGGGATAGGATAGGGTAGGGCTCGACGCGGGCCGCGCGCGCGCAGAAGGAGGAGCGCGACCTGGAGAAGCTGCGCGAGGCGGAGCGCGTGCGCGCCGGCCGCGAGCTGCTGCAGGCGCGCCCCCTAACCCGGGGCGCGGAGGCCTGGTTTTGTGAGGCGCAGCGACGCCTGCCCGGCGGCGCGCGCCGGGGTTGCGCGGGGTCGCTGCACGGCCGCCGGCCCGCCATGCGTCGCGGCGGCGCGCGTTGCGCGGGATTCGCTACAGTTCCAACATGCGATGTCCGTGCGAGTTTTCGGCCCTGCGCGCGACGGTCCGTGCGAGTTTCCGGCCCTGCGCGCGAGGGTCCGTGCGACTTTCCGGCCCTGCGCGCGAGGGTCCATGCGACTTTCCGGCCCTGCGCGCGAGGGTCCGTGCGACTTTCCGGCCCTGCGCGCGAGGAAGTAGGGCAGCGAGCCCGAGGCGGTCTCCTGCCCGCCGCTGCTGCCCAGCGGGCCCATGCGGCATAAACGCGAGCCGCAGCTCCGGGCCTGACCACATGGGGCGGCGGTCGTGCGGCAGGCCAAGCGGCAGGAGGACGACCTGCGGCTCAAGCGCAACATCGAGGAGCGCCGGCGCGAGAAGGAGGAGGAGGCGCGCGCGCGCGAGAAGATCCGCGTCAAGCTCGGTGCGCCGGCCGCGCGCGGCGCCTGAGCCGCTGATGTTCCGCGGCTAAGCCACCCTGAGGGCAGCGCTCCTCAGGACAGCCGGGCGCGCTGGCGCCCATGCACAGTGGCCACTCGGACAAGCCGGATCGGAGGCAGGCATGCAAAGAGAGCAAGGAGGCTGACAGGGAACCTGCAAAGGCTGCTCACGTGCACCATGACACGCGCTCGCTTCAGGCTGCAGTGAGGAGCAAACGACCTGAAGCAAATGCAGCAAACTGCAGCATGTGATGTTGAGCTGTCAGGCTAGCGTCTTGAGCTGTCAGGCAAGCTGTCAGGCAAGCAAGCTGTCAGCCAAGCAAGGCCGCGCGCCGCGCGCAGAGGAGGACCGGCGGCAGCGCCGGCGCAAGCTGGGCCTGCCGGAGGAGCTGGGCGAGGAGGAGCGCGCGGCCGAGGCGGCCAGGGCGGCCGACAAGGACAAGGCCAAGGCGGCCGCAAGCTTTGTGCCCGTCAAGCCCGTCACGCTGCTCAGCAACCTGCGCGAGCTGCTCGTGCGGCCCCATCCATGTTTCCCCTCGTGGCCCCGATGGTGTACCATCTAAAGGGTGGTTTGCGGAGTTTTGGAGTCGTGTGTGTTGACGCGCAGGTGGGCATGAAGAAGCGCTACGCGGCAGAGGAGGAGCGCGTGCGCACCTGCTGGGCGACGCTGCTGAAGTACATCGGCAACATCGCACAGGCGCGCGCCCCACGCCCTCTCCAGCACCAGCCCTCCAGCTCCGCCATCCCAGCGCGACGGCTCCTGGCGGACCTTGTGTCGGCGCGTGTTTGCTACGCGCCACATGGGCACCAGCCTCCCGTGCGAAGCAGCGGGTGCGCGGCGCGCTGATGCAGAGCGGCGCGCCCCAAAGCGCCGCGCCGAGGCGCGCAGGACCCGGGCCAGGACAAGTTCCGGCGCATCCGACTGGGCAACGCGGCGTTCCAGGCGCGCGTGGGCGGCCTGGAGGGCGGCGTCGCCGTGCTGGAGCTGCTGGGGTTCGCGCGCGAGGGCGCCGCCGGCGACGCGCTCGTGCTGCCCGCCGACAAGGCGCGCGTCGCGCCGCCGCGCCGTGCATGGCGCCACGGTCGCGCGTCTTTTGGGCCGTACCGCCTGCGGCGGGTCGAGCGGGCGCAGGCGGGCGGCCGGCTCGGCTGCACCTGCGAGGCACAGGAGCGGGCTTTCGCAGGCCCGTCGCGCGCCGGACCATGCAGGGCGAGGCAGCGTTGCGCGCTTGGCAGTGCAAGGGGCGGCTGCTTCTTTTGCGAGATGGGGGCACGCATGCGCAGCAACGGCGGGCTCTGGGGCGGCCAGGTGGACCTCGAGCAGCTGCGCGGCGCGGGCGGCCTGCTGAACGACGCCATCACCAACCCCTTCTTCGGCGCCCTGTGAGGCCTGTACCCTTTTCGGGGCCCTGTGAGGGCCTGAGAGCGTGCGCGGCGCCCTCGCGCGCGGCGCCCGACAGCCCGGCGGCCGGCACGGTCCAGCCGGCGTATGCTGTTGGCTTGTTGCTGCTGTGGAAGGGGGCCTGCTGAACGACGCCATCACCAACCCCTTGGGGGATTGGGGCCCTGTGAGGGCCCAGAGCGCGCCGCGCGCGCGCGTAGCGCCCTCGCGCGAGCGGCCCGGCAGCCTGGCGGCCGGCATGGCCCAGCCGGCGTGCGCTGTTGGCGTGTGCCTGCTGTGAAAGGGTGTCGGGTGGCATGCTGACGTGCGCATGCCTCGCATTGTCAAAATTGCACTCTGAAAGGATACATGAACACACACAGGTGGTTTTCAGAAGCATAGGGGTCCATGAACCTTGTGCAAAGCTGTTGTCGAGCAGAGATTGCCTTAGAGGATTCGCTATTGCTCAGGCGTGCTCCGCATTCGGCACCTCATGCCACAAGGTGCGCAGGCCAGCCAAATGAGCAATTGCGGGCTGAGCAGTTCCCCTCACATGTCACAGACATGGGCACGCATCATCGAAGCACTAGACTGCACTGCAGCAGTGTGTGTGTCTGCTCAATAAGGACGGCACTCACTGCAGGCACCCGCAACCACACCACTGTTCAGCTGCGCCGGCTCGCAAGGAGGCTGCACAGACCAAACTGCTTCAGGACTCAGTCTGAAGCTTAATGCAGGACGTGCTGCTGCTGACGTGCTGGCTCCTGCAAAGACTCTGCATGGCCACGGACGACAGCACTTTTCAGTCACTGCCCAATCCACAGACCGTCACGCAGCTGCCCTGCATGCAGCACTGGCACCGTGGCACGCTGGCGCCCGTCACGTGCTCGCCGGGGCGGCCGCATGAGCAGCGTCACCGGCGACACGCCCCGCGCGGCTGCTGCAGGTTGCTCTACGATCCCCGACGTGTGCAGGGGTGCCAGGCTAGGGTAGGGTAAAATGCCAGGCCTAGCCGAGCGCGGCCTCGTACGCGGCCCAGCCGGCGGCGCGGTATTGCGCGGCGGCGGCGGCCGGGTCGTCGGCGCGGATGATGCCGCGGCCGACGATGATCACGTCGCTGCCGCCGCCGCCGATGACGGACTCGGGCGTGTTGTACTGCTGCCCCAGCGCGTCGCCGCCGGCCGCGAGCTGCACGCCGGGCGTCATGTGCACCAGGCCTGCGCGCGCGGGCGAGCCGCTTCGCACGCCTCCACCTGACGAACTCCCAGCAGTTGCAGGTCGCAGATGAGGTAGGGGCGAAGGCCGCGCGGCAGCAGGCGGGCCGACGCGGCGGGCCGGGGGTGGCGCAGGCGGCGCGCGCGCACCGGGCGGCGTCGGCGCCGGCCACTTGGCGGGCGCCTGCGAGATGAAGCCCATGACAAAGTCCTGGTTGGCGGCGGCCGCCTCGACCACCGCCTGCGTGTACGCGCCTGCGCAGGCGGAGCCCCGGAAGCCCTGAGCATTATCTTGTCGACGGAGGACTGATTTGAACCTCAGACCATGGCATCGACTCTGCCACGGGGGGGCCCGGATGGCGTGCCGCATGCTGCAAGCACAACGGGCCCTGTGCGCGAGTCACAGTGTTGCTCATTGAGACACAGCCACGTCGTCCTGCCGTCGGGCAGGGGCGCGCCGGTGGCCAGCGCGCCCTTGCTGCTCATCTCGGCCAGGAGCAGTAGGCCGTGGCCGCGCGGCAGGCCCACGCTGCGCAGGCCGTCGATGATGCCGGGGCCGGGCACCTGCGCGCGCCGCGCCGCGCCCCGCATCAGGGCGGGGTCGCAAGCTGCATGCCCATGCGTGCTGCAGTGCAGGCGCTGCGGGCGCCGCCAGCAGCAGGCCTAGCATCGGGGGCGTCGACGGGCTGCGCCGGCCGCTGGTCTGAGGGCCGCGCGGGCACGGGCTTGGGAGGGGGGGTAGGGTTAGGTTAGAGGGCCTGCGCGCCAGGTGCGCGTTGGTGAGGTCGGCCCAGTCGGCGATGCGGTGCACGCCGCCCGCGTACTGCGCCACTACCGTATTGCCGATGTCCGCAAACTTACGGTCCTCAAAAACGAGGAAGTCTGCGCGCGCGCGCGCGCGCGCGGCCCTCAGCGGCCGTCGTGGGAGGCGCGTGCGCGCGGGGCCGCGCCCTGGCAGCGCCCGGGCGCGCGCTGCCCGGCGTCTGTGCACCCTCCGCCCTGTGCTGCAAGCAATGAGCGGAGACCTCTACCAGGCCGCGCGTGGCTGGCCATCCGTGTGAACAATCATTTCAATTCGCGAGACTTGACACTGCCTGGCTGCACACCGGTGCACCGCCTGTCGCCGGCCTGTCTGCCAGGCCAAGCGAGGCAGGCGACAGGCGGTGCATCGGGGTGCAGCCAGGCAGTGTAAACTCTGGCGACTGGAAACAGTTGTTCACACGGGTGGCCTGCCGCGCGAAGCGGAGTAGAGACTGCGTTTGCAGGTCGTCCGCATGGTCAATATCAGAGGCAGCAGGCCAGCTCGTTTGTGTCGGGTTTGACTGACTTGGCATACGCTTTGTGCTGAGCTGCGGCCACCGCAAGCCATCTCGCCTAACACCCTTGGCTCTGGCTAGCTGCTCTACGAACAAGCGTTTGCCTTGTCCTTCAAAGAGGTGTTGCCCAATCGGAGATGTGAAACATATTAAGATGGTGCTCATCCCACACCTTCAAGGTTGCCTCTCCCCGCCCACAGCCCTGAGCGCCCCGCAGGCCACAGGCAGCCCCCAAGTCCTCGAGGCACCTCGGCCAGCCGGACTTGGCCGCTGCGGCAGGGGCACAACTGCATGCGAGCGGGCGAGGCCCAGGGCGCCCAGGCGCACCGTGCTTGTCGGCCAGGCGGCGCAGCTCGGCGCCCGTCGCGCCGTCCCAGCTGCTCAGGATGTCAGCGTGCGTCTTGAAGACGCACACCTCCGGGCCCACCTGCCCGGCGCCCATGCCCCCGTGGCCGTGGTACCAGTGATACTAGTGACACTAATGATACCTTTTCCAAATGAAGTGCTGGCGCAGCTGCTGCCGGGCCGCGCGCATGCAAGCGCAGGCACATGCGCGCAGCGCACTGACCGCGCATGCGCTCGCCGAGCTGCCTGGCGCATGCCCCGCTCGCCTCGGCCGCAGCGCCACCTGCTGTGCACCGCCGCGTTGTCGCTGCCTCACCACACATATTGCTGCGAGCTGTGGCGGGGGAGACGCGTGTGCACCATCATGCAAGGGCGCGCACCTCGGCCCAGCGTCCGTCCTTTGTGGTTGTAAGGGGGATGCATGCTTGGCAGGAACCACGTATGGCATCAAGTGTGGCCCTAACCCAAACCATACCCTGTCATGGGAGCCAGGCGTCGCCACCTGGTCAGCCAGGCGCAGCAGCGCGGCCGGGTCGGCCACGTCCGCGGCGACCGCCAGGTTGCTGCGCTTGTGCGCCATCAGCTCCAGCAGCCGCCGCCCGGCCGCGTTCTGCGCCGCCTGTGCGCGCTCCTCGAAGCGCTGCCTGCGCATGTGGGACACGCGCGTGTTGGCGCGCGAAAGCAAGCGGCACGCTCGCATGCGCAGCAGTGACAGGAGCTCGTATGCATTTTGTGCGCGCAGCTGCTCTAGGTGGTTGACACGTAGGGCAGCATGCTCCCCCAACGCAGACAGGCGTGCCCGCATGAGTGCGCGTCATGAGAATCTATATCACCGCAGGCCCTCAGTAAGTATGCGCGCTCTCTCCGCTTCCCGCCTGGCCGCTTCGGGCGCGCCTGGCAGCCCTGCCGCGCGCCGCGGGCGCGCCCGCGGCCGGCGCGGCCGGCGCGGGCGCCGCCCCGGCCCCGAACGTCTGGTTGGCCGCCAGGAAGGCCTGCACCGAGTCCGAGACGGCCGGCGACACCAGGCCGTGCCGCACCTGCGCGGCCCGCGTGCGCTGTTGTCAGGGCCGCAGCGCCCGGCCCACCACCGCCGCCTGCTGGGGCCCATGCACAGGCGGCTCCTGCACGCCAGCTGTGCAAGACGCTGGTAGCCCCGGCGGGCATGCGCCCCGGCAGTGATTGCAGCTGCCGCAACGGCCTGCTGCTCCGGCACAGCATGGCCTCCGTCCGCTGCGCCGCGCGGCTGATACGGGGATGCGCCCCCAGGGCTGGCAGCGGCTAATGCGTGCCTTGTCGAGCGCACTCAAAAGATTGGGCAAAGAGATTGGGGAAGGGCCAGCGCTCAGCGCAAACATGCGTGCTCGGACGGCGTCAGCCGCCCTGCCAAGCTGGCTACAATGAAAAGGTGCACATCGGCCGCGGACAAGGGGAGGCTTTGCGGCCGCTGACAGGCCATGGAGGACCCTGTGCTGGCGCCCCAGCCGGACAAGCGCGCGCCGCACCAGCACGTCCAGGATGAACGTGAGCGTGAACGCGGAGTGCAGCGCCAGGCCGTTGGACGCCATGCGCGCCGCGCCGCCCTGCTCCCGGTCGATCAGCACCACCACGTCTGTCACGCGCAGGCCCTCCGCCTGCACGCGCGGCCACAATCACCATCGCCAAACCCTCATCGCCTAGCCCCCATCGCCGCCGCCGCGAGCGCGGGCGCGCCCGGGCTGCAGGACTCGCATCGCCGGCCACGCCGCGGCGCGCCGTCCGCACTCAGACCTCCTTCGCCGCACGGCTGCCCCAGCTCACGATCGGCTCGAAAAAACCACACGCGCACACTGCGCCGCGGTGGCGCAAGCAGCTGGGGGGGCGGCAGTGGGGCGGTTAGGGTAGGGGGTAGGATTAGGACCCAACCTACCCTATATGGTCGCGCACCTCCAGGGGCGCGACCGTCTCCATAACGGACGCGCCGCTGGTGACCAGGTCCTCCACGATCAGGCAGGTCTGCCCGGCCTCGAACGCGCCCTCAATCGCCTTCTTCGTGCCGTAGTCCTTCACCTGCGCGCCGCGGCAGCATCGGCACAGGGGTCACCTCTGGGCCAGGTGGTGAGGCTAGACTTTGCACTGGTCTGGAGGATGGGGGCTCTGACGGTCGAAGACGTGTGGACGCAAGCGCCGGCCTGTGTTGTGCGCCGCATGCGCATGAAGGCACGCTGTTGCATGGTCAGATGCAGGAGTGCAGTGATTACAAGGCGCGTCGCTGAGCCGCAGGACGAGTGCAGCAGGTGCGAGCGCAGCCATGCAGCGGGGTCGTGCAGGCCATGCGCTCTGCGATCCCTAGCAGGGTAATCCGCAACGTTGGTCGCGCCGGCCCGCGCTACATGGAGCCACAACACACCGCTCGGCTCGACACCCGGCTCGCGCACGGTGGGCGCGGCAGGGAGCGGCGGCGCCGGCCCCGGGGGGCGCGCCTCCTTGCGCCGCATGAGCATGGGCGCGCCATGCAGCAGGCTCATGCAGGTCGCGATGGGCAGCGCGGTGTAGGGCACGCCGCACATGACGTCGAAGCGCGCGCCCGTCACTTTCTGCCACATGACTTCGGCTACCTGCGCGGCGCCGTTCCCGCCAGCCCTGGCTGTCTGGCCTCGGCGTGCTTCGGCCTGTGCATGGCCCAAGAACAGTCTGGACACTCGGGCAGCACGCGTGCGGACCCCCGCCTGCAACCAGGTGCTACCAGGCTTGGGCTTTGCGACCCGGGGCAAGCGCGCTCTGGCCGGCGCAGCCACCGCTCCTAGAAGGCCGTGCCGTGCACGGGGCGCACGCGGCGCAGGACGTCCGGGTAGGACACGATGACGCGCAGGTCGAGGTAGATCGGCGACACGAGCCCGCTCTTGAGCGTGAACTCGCCAAACTTCACCGCCTGCGAGGGCGGCGCGGCGCGCTGTCGGCGCGCACGGCTGTGCCGCAACAGTGCCGCGCTTAGGGGGCCGCCAGCGAGCGGCCTGTGGCCTCGACGCAGCGTACCTTGATGTCGTGCAGCCTCAGCACCAGGTCGGTGACGTCTGCTTCGGAGACGGGGCCGGTCTGCGGCGCGACAACGAGCCCGCTGGTGAGCAGCCTGCAAGCCAGCACTCCTGCACCCTCGCACTGCGAGGTGTGCTTCTGTGCTCATTGCTGGGAACGCACCATAGGGCTGAGTTTTTCGGTCGCCTGTGAGGGCGCCGCCGCCTGCGCCATGACTGCAGCAGCGGGCGGCCTGGGGGCAACCCGGCGCACATGGAGATGAGCGTGCGGCATGCCTACACATTCCCTATCTTCCTGTGCACTCCAGCACCATGCAGCGTAGCTGGACTGGACAAAATGATGCATGCCTGTGCACTCGCGGGCTGTGGACGATAGCCTTTGTAGGGCTCCGCTCAGCACGCTGAGGCTGCGGCGTAGCCGTAAGCAGGCCTCTGTGCGCACAACTGTCACGCCTGGCGCCCACTGATTTGAATGTCATGCAAAGCGCATGCCTTCTGCTCACACAGCCCCGCCCGCTTTGCTACCGGTTGCAGCGTTGTTCAAGAAGTCAGAAACGCAGTGCCAATGTGCTCTTCAACGGGAGTTGTACTTTGCAAGGCGAACAACCTCGCTATGCTTTTGATGAGACAAAGAGGCAGCCCTCATGGCAAAATGATGCTGGGGAGCCGGGGGAGTAGCCGTGCTTGGCGCATGCACGCATATATAACACTCGATCTATTTTACAGCGCCGGCATGGACTACCTCCTACGCAGCAACACCATAACCCCAGCATAAACCACACTCTTAACCCCGGGGCAGCGCCCCGGCTTGAGGCAAATCGTACTAGTACTAAGCGGGGCACACAACAGCGCGCCGCCGCGCGCGCCCAGCCCCTGCACGCCCTCCGCCCCCCTTCCAGTCTCCGGTCACTCTCAGCATACAGGCAAGACAGCTGCCTCTATCGTACACGCGGGGCTTGTGTGCGCAAAACGTGGCTGCAAAAACACATGGGCCCGGCGCACTTATGGCGGCCTGCGGTCCAGGAGCTACAGGGTCCCGCCCGGGGTGGTGGTCGCTGCGTCCACCCGGGTGCGCGACCCCGCAGCCCCGCAATTCCGCAGTTCTCAGAGCGCACACCCTGGGCGCTGCCGCGGCCCTGCAAGCCGACGCCCAGGAGTGTGCAAGAGGCGATGGGGCCCCAGCCGGCCCACACTGCAAGGCAGGTCTCGCAGCGAGCGGGTCTTGGGGAGCAGCAAGGCGAGATGCGGCCCCGCCTGCGAGCCTTATGGTTGTCACATTTGCATTGATGGCTGTGCAGGGGCGCAGTATGCGCGCCCCCCAGCCGCGACCAAAGAATGCGCATGTCGCAGCCTGCAACGCGATGCGAGCGCACAACACACAGCCCCCTTGAATGTCCAAAGAATGGGGCTCCATTGGAGGCAGCGCCCCCCGCCATAGCAGGGCACAGGGAGGGGAGGGGGGAGCAGGGCAGGATGATGACACCATACTAACCCATTCGCGGCGAGGGTCCCACTCACTCTCGAAAACTTGCGCGGGCGGGCAGACTCCTCGCCCTGCACAGCTATGCTTTCACGCTCACGCCCTCAAAAACTGCAGCGACGGCCGATGGCAAGGCCCGCAGCCGGCTACTAACACGCACCCGCTCCCTAACAGGCTCCCTGACAAATTCCCTCTCGGCTCTTGCGACACATACTCCGCGCGTCGGCGGTAGGGCGCACACAGCAGGCCGTATCCTAACCACCCACAGCATCACCCGCGGCGCAGCACCCAAGCACTGCTGCCCCGTACGCTTACGCACGCTGCGCTCCCTGAGGATCGCTCTTGAAGCCACACCGCAGCTGCCCAATTTCCGCCATGAAGCACCCCGCCTGATGGCAGCCCATTGCAGCCTGCTCAGGCACAGCGGGCCCCCTACTTATCGTCAGCAGCACTTCGGCTGTCAACCGCCAGTCGCGAGTCTCTCTCATGCAAAGAATCCTGCTGTGCGGCTATGCGTCTGCCAGGGCGCAGGAAGCGCCAAATCAACCTTCGGAGCCATACGCGGCGCCTCCAGCCCGCCTCAGAAGCGCAGCGCGCCGCCCGGGATGTACTTGGCGATGAGGCCGCCGTAGTACTCCCGGAAGGCGGCGCTGCCCAGGTGGCCGCCCGGCGGCGCGGGCCGGCGCCGGTAGCGGCTGAGCTCGCGGAAGCGCGGCAGCCAGGGCAGCAGCGCGCGGTCGGCGGGCGACAGCAGCTCGCGGTACGCGCCGCGGCCCGCAGCGCCAAACTTCTGGTGCCGCAGAATGAACAGCGCCTCCGGCGGCAGCCGCGTGCGGTTGAGCAGCAATACCTGCGCGCCAACGCGCACCTCAGCACCGGTCGGGCATCAACAAGGTTCCTGAGCAGGTTGCCCACACGACCGACCTGTCCAGACAGCACTGATCTCCCACCCCAGTTGCGCCACCGGTGACATGCCCTCCAAACAGCCATCCGCTGACTAGGCAGGGAGTCGGCTTCTTTTAAACTCTCGCCTGGCGGCCCCAAGCAGCCCCGCTCAACATTCTACTGGCCACTCCAGGGCTCTAGCAGCCTCGCAGACCAGCACGTCCCAAGCACTTCCTCATTCAACAAGGCCCGGCGGCCAGGCGCGCGCGCACCATGTAAAGGTACTCGGCCGCGCTCCAGGACATGTAGACGGCCGCCAGGCCGCAGCCGGGGCGGTACATGCCGGCCGCGCTGCTGTACAGCCGGCGGCGGCGGTCGGGGTTGACGCTGAAGAACTGCGGGCAGACCACCTCGCGCGCGAAGCGGCAGCCGACCGGGAAGCTCTCCCCGCACACCGCCCACTGCGGCTCGCCGCCAAACCTGCGCGCGGCGCCGGCGCCGCGGGTGAGGCGGCCGCGCCGGGCGACCGACGGCGGGCGGGATGTGGGGCAGCGACTGCGGCGCGCCCATATGGGCGCCTGGTCTGCAAACGGCGCTGGTTCCAGCAGGTTCCGCCGCGTGTTCAAGGCATACGATGGCAGCTCTCGCCCCAGGCACGCAATGCACACACACCCGGCGCAGCGGATCAGGGACGCAAACACTGGTGAGACACGCCGCAGGGTCCTGCGCCCTGCCCAGCCCCCCGGCACCGCGGGAGTGCGCGGCGCGCGGCACAGCGGCCAGCGGGCGCCGCACCGCTTGTGCGCGAGCAGCTTGCCGAGCGAGTGCAGCAGGCCGGCCAGGTGCAGCCAGTCCAGGTCCGGGAACGCGGCGCGGCAGGCCTCGGCGGTGCCGGCGGCGTGCTCCGGCAGGGGCAGGGTAGGGTCCAGGCCCTCCTCCTCCAGAAGCGCCGTCTCGTACTCACGCAGCGTGCCCAGCAGGTCCAGCGCGCCCCACACGCTCAACGTTGCGCGCCGCAGCGGCGAGTACAGCGCAACCTGCGCCGCGCGCGGCAGGGTTGGGTTAGCGTTGCTTTATGCTAGGTGTGCTGGCGCAGCACTAAAGTGAGTCCGGTGCGCGCAAGCGCCCGGGCACAGGCGCGCCGCAGCGGCACGGGGGCGCCGACAGCGACCACCGACAGCAGGGACGGAGCGCGGCGCGCGCCTGGCGCTTGACAAAGTCGACAGTCTGCCGCGCATGGTTGAGCCGCAGGAACAGCTCCACAGCCGCCTGGCGCTCGGACATGAAGCCGGCGCCTGCCGCCGCCTCGCTCGGCGCCTCGCTCTCGGACGGGTCGCCCTCGGAGTCCTGCGCGGCCGCCGCAGCTCCCCAGTCAGCAGGCAGTGAGCGCCACACACTTTTGCGTCTAAAGAGCACGTTCAGAGAAGCCCGGCCACCCTGAGCTGAGCAGCAGTGACCAGCCAGAGAGACAGTGCACTGGATGCAGTCGCTGCCTTCACAGCTTTATGGCAGCTGCCTGCCAGAAATCTTTGGCGGTCGTATGCAAATCCAGGCGCCAAAGCCTAAGCACGAGCGCCAGGGGGCGCGCGCCTCATCCAGGTCGGTGTGCGCGTCGCTGGGCGCGCCCAGCAGCGTGCCCATGTCGTGCAGGTCGGAGCACATGCTGCGCAGGCTGCCCGCGCGGCCGTGCGCGCGCAGGCTGCCCGCGCCGCTCGCGCGGCTGAGCCCCGACGGCTGCCGCTCCGCGAGCTCGCCGCTGCCGCCGGCGCTGGCGGCGCTGCAGCCGTCGTCCATCTCCAGATCTTCTGAGCCGCGCGCGCCCAGGCCGGCGCCAACGCCGGCGCTGCTGCGTGGGTACGTGCCCGGGCTGTGGCAGCGGCCGTCCGCTTCAAAGTGGCTGCCGTCGGACAGCGCCGAGCCGACGCTCGCGTTGTAGCCGACGCCGTCCAGCGAGCTGCGCCCCGAGCCGCCGCCGACGCCGCCGCTCGCGGCCTGGGCCTCAACAGCCATTGCGCGCGCGGCGCACAGCGCCTTGGCGGCGCGCGCATCTGCGGCCGCCGCGCTGCTCGCGTAAGCGGCACGCTCGCGCGGCGGCGCTTGTGGTCGCGGCGCCGCCTTGACGCCTGACAGGCGGAGCTGCGAAAGCGGCGGGCCGCCGGCCAGCAGCCGGCACACGTGGGCAGTGCCGCTGCTGGCACATTCCGACTCCGCGGAGTCCACACGGCGCACGCTGCCCCTGCGAAGCAAAAAGGCGTGTTCAGCTTGGCCGCAACACATGCAGGGGCCGCCACACGATACACATCCCTGCACGATAGCAAACATGAGTCGAGGCAGGCTGTGCGCAGCCTCATGATCACACTCCAGCCTCGCGTATCTAGGTGCCCACTGGCCAGCCGCAATCACTGACCCTCTACTAAGCAGGCGTGCAGCAGGCGCAGACGCTGGTGCAATGCGGGGATGCGCGCGCAATAATATCTTGCGCACGGCAGGGGGGCACCGCATGTCCTGTGCTAGCGCAACAGGCAGGGTACCGGAAACCAGTAGAGCGCGGTGTACCACTGGCGTGCATAGCTCTGGCATGGCAAACCCTAGCTGCCACTTCCCCGCAATGGCATGAGCAAGCGAACAGCCTCCCGGCCGCAGCCGGCGCGTTTGCGCATGCGCGCACAGGACCGCCACCATAGGCGCGCACTGCGCCGCCAGGGCAACGGCCGCTGCTGGCCACGAGAATGGCGAATCGCGGCGGTCGCGCGCACCTGTCTGCAAAGTCGCTGGCGGACCTCAGCATCTCCATGACCTCCAGCCGCGCCGCAGCACCCCTGGTCGCTGCCAGCGCTGCACCCGAACGAGCCGCATCGCCGCGCGCCGGCGCTGCGTTCGCAGTCAAAGAGAGGCCGCCTGCGCGGCATGCAGGCTATCAGCACGCAGGCAGCGCTGCAGCCCCGCCCCGACCAGAAGGCCGGGCGGGCTGGATCGGCACGCGACGCCTGTCCGGGGGCATGCAGCTGGCGAAGACGCGTGACGCCCTCACCTCCGCCGCCACAGCTCTGCTGTGCATACTCGAAGGCTGCAAGATCCCCAGAGGACGAGCAGCGCCGCAGCGTGTCCCCTCGCATAGGCAACGTCAGCTGTCGTCCGTACAGGCTGCTGGAGGCCTCCGGTGCGTGGCCCTGCGTTTGTTTCGATCCGTCTCCGCCTCGGCGTCGTGACGTCGGTGGCCTGGACGGGCCCACAGTGTAGCTTGTTGGAGAGAGACACACCGTCTGGGCCTTGCCAGCCATGAACCTGCAATCGTAGGGCTTAGCCAAGATGGGTTTGGTGCATGACGCAAGACAAAATTGCAGCAAAGTCCAGCAGTGCTCTGCTCCTGTCATCTGGCGTGCGCTCGTTGCCGCAGTGAGGCAGCTTACAGGAGTCGACCCACCACTGTCACGCGTGAAACCACAGCGTGGGGCCACACAGACCGGCCGCTTCACGCACGCACAGACACACAGACCCAGCACACGACCAAAGGGTCCCCAAAAAGAAGTCTGCCTCATTCCACAACCTGAGACAAGCACTGCATGAGCATGCCCTCGACAACCGCAGGTTACACACGTTCATCACGGCACATCACCGACGAGCAGCCCTTCACCTGCGCTTGTCACGGTCATTGCCAGGAACTGCCCAGCACTCTCAGCTACCAGAGGAACAGGCGCCAGCGCAGCTGCACGCGCTCGAGCGCCGCTCCAGACAAGGCGCGCCGCCGGCGCTTCAAAAAGCAGAAGCAAGCGTGACTCCCCCCGCGAAAAACACACACAGCCTTCGAGCAGGAGGGCTCGTGGCACCGACCGCGCATGCGCCGCAGCCGCAGCAGCCACACGCAGCCGCAGCGGCCTAGCGCCCCGGCGGCGGCGGCAGCGCGGCCAGGTGCGCCGCGCGCTGGTTCATGTACTCGGCCGCCACGCGGTCCATGATGTCGGTCTCCACCGTGTCCAGCGCCTGAGGACAAAGGGGAGCAGTGAGCGCGACGCCGCTGCTTCACCCGCCCGAGCAGGCCGCTCCGCAGTCTGCCGCTGTTGAGCACAAGGAATGGCTGCCCTTGGCGCGGCATGTAAGATCTGCGCATCGCAGCCGGGCTCGCCTGCCGCCCATCCCCGCTCGGCCTGATATAAGTAAAACGACAAACGCGCGACGTCAGGCAGGAGCAGCGGGTGGCAGGGCTGGCCGCGGGGGCAGCGACGGCGCCGGCCACCTGCTCGATGCTCTGCATGGTCTCCAGGCCGCTGTTGGAGCGCGGAATGGCCGCCGCGGCCGCCGCCGCCGCCGCGCGCGCCTCTGGCGTCATGTCATGCAGCATCGCCTGCGCAAGCAACCCAAACATCTGCTGAGTCACGTCCTCCTGTCAGCATGCCCTGAGCGATATTCCCAGCAACAGCCTTGCGCGCGAAAGGCGGCGCCCGCGCGCGCTGAGGCGGCTCAGCGACAGGCAGCAGCTTTGCCGCCCGCAGCCGGAGCGGCGCACAGGCTGGAGGGCCTGCTCAGCGGACCAACTGCCGTCCTACATGCGCATGCTGCGTACAGCCGGCAAGCAGTGCAGCACTGGCCCACGCGCGCAGCGCGGCGGCCGGCGCCCATCTCAGTGAACGTTGCTTGTAGGACAGACGGCGAGCATCGGGGCACGGGGCTGGGCGCGCGCGCCGCTGCGGCTTTCGAGGGCACCGACCAGGACACCACGGACAGCAGCTCTGCAGCGGCAGAAAACCGGGGTTAGGGTAGGGTAGGGCGGCGGGCTGGGGGCCGGGCGCCGGGCGCACCACGGCGGCCACCGCGTCGGGCAGCTCCATGGACTCCAGCTTGCCCATGCCGATGGAGGGCGCGCGCGCCATGCCCGGCGACAGCAGCCCGTGCTCGTGCGAGTGCTGCAGCAGCGCGTCGAGCTCGCCGCTCGGCAGCGCCTGCGCGCGCCCCGCACCCCGGCAGGCTCAGGCGTGCCCCGATCGGATGGAGCGCACCCTTTTGAGCACCTTTTGAAGCTTTGGGGGGTTGTGCTGCAGCAGGCCCTGCGGCACTGCGCAGCGCCCAGGGGCAGGCAGCGGCGCGCGCGGCCGTGCCGCCGCGCTCGCCCTCGCAGCGGTCGGACCGCAGAGCGCACTCAAGTACGGACGGCAGAGCGGGAGATCCGGCGCCACAGGCGCCGCAGAAGGGACCGGTCCAGCACCGCACCGCAAGGCGGGCCGGGCTTGCTCATAACACCACGCCAGGGGCGCGCGCACAGCAGCGCGGGGCGCTGGCTCGGGCGGGGGGGCGGCACCATGGGCATGGACGGGAAGTTGGCCAGGCCGCTCAGGCCGGCGGAGGTGAACTTGCTCATCTCTGCCGCCGTCAGCGGCCCGCTGCTGAACACGGTGGACAGGAAGTCCTGCACCTGCGCGGCGCGCCGGTGCGCAGCGTGAAAAAAGCATGCACTGTGGATGCCTTCATGGCAGGTGGACGAACAGACTGTGAGTATGCGAGCGGTGTAGCTGCAGGCAGCACAGCTGCTCCCGGACACTAAGCTTCGTGACAGTTGAGCGTCACAGTGTGGACACAGATGTGACGTCACCACTGCGCAGGACTGACATCAACCACTGGCGAAACACGAGCTGTTGGGCAGCTCGGCGCACTGTGGCGAATAGCCGATGCTTGCCGGACGTCGTTGGACGAACTTTATAGCTATGCCTAGGGCAGGGTAGGGTGCGGCAGGGCAGCGGCGGCATGCCTGGGAAGGGCGGCTGGGCGCCTGCCCGCCCTTGCCCTGCTCGCGCGCGAACGGCGACGGCCGGCCCTTGGCATGCGCCGCGCCGTTGGCGCCAACCGCGCGCCGCGTCGGCGGCGGCGGGTAGCCGCTGCTGCGCGCGCACGCCCCTGCGCGCGCGGGCGCGCACGCCGTGAGCCGCTTGGCGCTGGCGCGGCAGGCAGCCGCATTGCCGTATCATGCTTGGAACACATGCGTGCGTCATATGCATGCGCCTGCACAGGCCCGCCCTTCCCCATGCGCCGAAGGAAGCGAGCGGGCGAGTGCCGTTGGGCTGCCGCCTGCACTGGGCGAGAAGGCTTGCAGCGATGCCCCGGTGGCACCACTGACCTACAAACAGAGATGTCATGCGAGCCTTGGCGCGTGCCAGCTCACCAGATGGAGCAGCAGCCTGCATGCCCTGCCACGGCGCCGCACGCACGGGAAGCGCATGCATGTGCCACTGTCAAGACATCCCAAAGCTATGCCCACCGCCACACTCCCCGCTGTGGGACCACCACACGCCTGAGCCGCACCTGCACCAGCGCGCCCCGCCCCCGGCCCGGTGGGCGGCAGCGCCGCGCCGCCGCCGCCGTCGCGCGCCGCGCCCGCCTCGCCCGGCGCCGCCGCTGGCGTCGCCGCAGCCGCCGCAGCCGGCGCCGCCGCAGCCGCGGCGGCCGCGGGCGCGGCAGCCGCCTCTGGGGGCAGGTACTCGGGCGGCAGCGCCGGCGACCGGCTGCCGCCCACGCCCGCGCCCGCGCCCGCGCGCGGCGGCGGCCCCATGGCGCCCGGCGGCGGCGCGCCGTTCGCGTACGCGGCGGAGAACGCGGCGGGCGCGTAGTGCGGCTCTGTTCCCCAATGCCTAGGGTTAGGGTATGTTCCCACCAGGCTCACGTCAGCAGCGAAGCGCACACGCACTCTCCCTCAACCCCGCTTTGCAGGCGCGGCGCTGCCGCACGGCGCGAAACACCCATAAACCGCACCTGAACGGTCTCCTTCGCCCATCAGGCTGCGTGCAGGATGCGACAGCATGCGCGCTGTGGCGCGGGGAGCGTACTGGCCCTAACCTCTAGCAGGCAAGCCAGCATGCACATGGCCCGCAGCATCTGGCTCGGGTTGCAACATGCCTGCATGCCGCACAGGCGCGCGGCTTGCAGGCACCAGCGCTATCGCTCCCACTCACCACTACATCTCAACGCGGCGCTGCGGGGTGCGGGGGCGGGCGCACCGGCAGCGCGCGGCGGCGGCGGCGCGGGCGCCGGCGGCGCCTCGGTGGGCACCGACACGCCGTGGTCCAGCGCGCCGGACGCCATGAACTGCTCGCTGTCGATGGGGTAGATCGCCCAGCCCGGGTGGCCCTGCTGCCACCAGCTGGCCACCGCGCCCGGCTGCAGCTGCCGCACCTGCGCGCGGCGCGCCTGGCCGCGTCGGCGGTGCTCCTCTTTGCATTGCTGACCCGGTCCTGTCTCTGTGACTGTTTCATGTTGAGCGCTGGGCGGGGTGTCCAGACGACCCCAGCAGCTGCCGGCAGGGACGGCGCGAGGGACGTAGCAGAGCCGGCGTCACGTCTGCTACGCTTCTGCACTCAAAGGCCAGATGCTTCAGCAGCGGCTAGATCGAGTGCGCAGCTCCCAAAACAAAGGATTCATAGCATGGGCGCGAGGGCGCGCGCGCGCGCGGGCGCGCCGCCGGCTGCACCTGCTCGCGCTGGCCGGGCGTCTGCTGCGCCATGAGCGTTGCCTCCATCGTCGTCTGCGTGCCGTCCTGCGATTTTTTCTGCAGCAGCCCTGCGGGGCGCAACACATGACTGTAAGGGCCCTGACTTCCTCAGCCCGGTACCAGGCGCCCCAGCTAACCCCGCCCCCGGCACCACCCTAGCAGGCCGACGCACGCGGCGCGGCCAGGCACGCCAGGGCACCCTCCGGCCCATGCTTTACTGCAGTGGCAAAGACTCGTGGACATGGGTGTGCATGAAGCTGCGCCTGCACACGCGCGCTCGGCGCGCCGGCGCAGCGCCCGCGCTGCCCACCGAGCAGACTCATGGCGGCGCCAGGAAGAGCTCAGGTCAGGGTATGCCCACACGGCGCGCGCGGGGCGGCCGGGACGGCCGACGCGCGCGCACCCACGGGCCGCTCCAGGTCCACGTTGCCCAGGCGGCAGGCGAACAGCAGGCCCAGCTCCATGGACGCCTTGTCCGCGTACCAGATGCGCATGCGGTTGTCGGCCACCACGGCGCGCAGGGCGTGGTCGCGCGCGTCGTCCCACTTCTCCTTGCTCAGCTTCAGCACCTGCTGCAGCTTCTGGCGCAGGTGCCCATCCGCCTCCGCCAGCAGCGCCAGCCGCCGGAACTCGCCCACTGCGCCGCCCCCGCCGCAGCGTCGGCCCCGGCGCCCTAGACCAGACATGTTTGGGCCCCGATCAAAACAGTAAGAACCTGCCTTGTCAGCGCGCCCGCCGGCGCCGACGATTGAGGGCACTCTGTGTGGAGCACGCCGGTGCCTGGATACCGGCGATCGCATGCGCCGTCTCTGCCGTGTCGGATACTCTCTGTCTCTGGCCGGCCAGCTCGCCAGCAGGTCACCGCCCCGCGCGTCAGGAGCGCGCCGGGCCCGGCGGAGGACGCTGCCGCGCTGCGCAGCCCCGGCAGCGGGCGCCGGCACAGGATAGGCTTAGGGTGCGGCCCCGCCGGCGGGGTGCGCGCACCCTTGACGATGCAGTTGTCGGGCACGCTGACCTCGATGCCGCACTGCACGGCCGAGCCTCGGATGTCCTGCAGCTTCTTCACCGTCTCCTTGCCCATGTGCTCCAGCTTGCTGACGTGGTCGTCCACGTTGGGGATCTCCACCTTGCCGGCCGTGCGCGTGCGCCGCGTCGCGACCTGCGCGCGCGCAGCCGGCGCGCTCGCCGCACGCCCAATTGCCTGCCCCGCGCCGCCCCTCACAGCTGCACGGTGTGCGGGCTGAGGGCTGGGTCAATTAGGTTATTGTAACGAGACGCAGCGGGCGCGGCCGGCCGCAGCCGGCGGCAGCACGGCGGGGCGCTGGGCCGCAACGTTAGAGACAGCAGCGTGAGTCCTCCTGGGTTCTGGGCCAGGCACAGGGTCCGGGGCGCGCGCCACAAAGCCCTCAGAGACGGCGTGGCGGATGTTGACGGTGCGGCCGTCGGTCGCGACCGCGCGCACGAGCAGCCGGAACGGCGGCTTACGCCCGCTCAGCATCGCCTCGCTGCTGTCGGAGACGTGCAGGTCCGGCAGCTGCGCGACGCCGCGCTGCGCGCCGCCGCGCGCGCGCGCGCGTCAGCCCGCGGCCCGGAGCACAGGCCGCGCGGGGGTGCGGTGCTCGCGGCACGCCGCACACGCAACTTGGCGCGCGCCCGCCTCATCTACGGCCGCCGCGCTGTGCACAGCACGACCAGAGCGAGAAAGCGCGCGCCCGAGGAGCCGCGCTAGGTGCCGCGCACGGCGCACCCGCAGCCCCGGCTGCCATATGCTGCCCCGGCCAGCTCTGGCAACGTGGCTCGCTAGCTGACCTCACACGTGTACAAGGACCCTCTCTTTGACCATCTGTTTGCGGCGAGGTCGCCGCGGCGCCCTCAAGCACGCGGTTGCCGAGACGGTGGAGGGGCGCGCAATCACGCTCGCGTGCGGCAGCGGCCACGGCGCGGGCGCGCACGCTGAGGCTGACGATGACCTTCTGGTGCGCGCTGTGCACGCCGCCGTTGCCGGGCGCCAGCAGCGGCTGCGCCTTGTTGTTGGTCAGCAGCGAGCAGGCGTCCAGGTCGTCGTCGCGCTCCTGGCCGGCCTCCAGGCACTTGGCATCGTAGCTGTTGCCGTCCAGCACGCACATCTGCGCGCGCCGGGCGGCCCAACCGCTGGGCGCCATGTTTCACACTTCGTTACTTCGACCGGGTGTGAGTCGGTGTGAGTCGACTACAACCTTGTCCCTCTTTCCTTCCAGCCTTGGTGGACCATTGCCGCCAATTTCCTCCTTCAAGACAATCGTCCGCCGCAAGCCCTCGCTGCAAGCCGCCGCCCGCCCGCCCGGCTGCGCGCCCGGCGTCGCGGCCGCTGCCGTCCGGCGCGCCGACGCGCCTCCGGAACAGGCCGGCAGCTCCCTGTGACTGTGGGAGTCGGTTGACGCTGCACGGGCAGTGCAGGGGTCTGTCCGCACAGCCGCCCAGCTCGGCACGGCGCCGGCGAGGCCGTCCTCAGGGTCGCATGCTGAGCTGAAGCTTGAGCTGCAGCTCAGCAGACGGGTGCGCGCCTCGCCCCCCGCAGGCGGCCACGCGGGTGCGCACAGCACGTCACCCGCACTCGCAAGCTCGGCGGCGAGCGGGAGGCCGCGCCTCCAGCTGCAGGTCCGCAATGTCCTCGCCCAGCGCCAGCCAGTCGCGGGTGCGCAAAGCACGTCACCCACACTCGCAAGCTCGGCGGCGAGCAGGAGCAGGGGCGCGCCTCCAGCTGCAGGTCTGCGATGTCCTCGCCCAGCGGCACGCCGGTCGCGCGGTCGATGATCTCTACGCGGATCGGCGCGTCGCACTTGGCCTTGAGCAGGTCGTTGACCAGGTACTTGGGCGCGAAGTTGACGTTGCAGCGGCGGTGCGGGTTGTGCTCGCACAGCACGCACTGCGGGTCCAGGCAGCCCAGGCTCCTGCCGGCGCGTGTGGAATTCTTCACGCTCGCGCGCCGCCAGACACACCGGGGCGCGACCAGGCCGGGCGGCCTTCACGCTCGGGCGCGCCGCCGGACACAGCAAGCGCTCACATGCTGGCCCGCGGCCCCGCCTCAAATATCTGTGTGTTTATACCCACGTCGAAGCGCTGCGAGAACGCACGTTCTGTGCTTCTGGACGTCCGCCGCTGCAAAGGGTGTGTGTGAGCCAGGTTAACTGAGCAGAGACAGGAGATGGCCCCAACCGCAGCTGCTACGGGTCGGTGGCGCTGAGCGGGGCGCGCGGCGCGGCGCAGTGGCACCTGCCGCAGCTTCAAGGGAGCGGGGAGGCACCCACGCAAGTAAGTTGCGGGGGCCTCCCCGCCCGCCCCACGCCCCTTCACGACTTTGTGGGCGCCCAGCAAGTCCTGCTGCGCGGCTAAGCAGGCGGCGCACAGCACGGCGCGCACGGCGCAAACTGAGACTGCGCGGTACTGCACAGGGTCGCCCGCAACCCCGTCAGAGCAGCGCCACGCGCGCTGGAGCGGCGCCTGAGAGTCACGCTCCGCGCCGCAGCCCCCCCGCCCCCCAGGTGCAGCCGTGGGCGCAGCTGGGCGCTCACAGGCAGTCGTGCCGGAAGACCAGCTGCAGGTCCCGTTGCTCCACGGCCAAGCGCCCGTACTCGGGCGCGGGCAGGCTGGCGATGCACTCGGTGGCGACTTGCTGCACGACCTGCGGGCTCAGCTGCGGGTTGATCCGGCCCGCGAACGCCCCGGCGAACTGGGCCAGCCGAGCCCGCACATACTCCTGCGGATGTTGTGCCCGTCAGAGCCCGTCTTGAGCGGGATGTCCGCCCTGCCTGCCGCTGCAGCCCAGCCTGCCGCACCTCCAGGACATGGCTGGGCACGCCGGCCAGGTCTGGCGGCAGGCGCACGCCAGACCTGCCGTCCATGGCGAGACCGCCCCGCGCCGACGCAGCTGCTGCCCGCGCTGTCACAGGCTAGCGCTTCATCTGCCGGCTGCTGCCAGGCCGGCGCTCGCCCTGGCCGCGTGCACGCAACAAGAGGTCGCGCAGTACGCCCTCACCGCGCACGCATGCCCGCCAACGTGCACCTGGCGCGCAGACTTGCCACAGCTTACAGAGCCGGCAGCAGATCAGGAAACGCGCCAGAACCTCGTAACAGCCGGCTTAAATAAGCGAGGAAGCTGATGGGAAAGTAAGCGCCCAAGCCCTGCCGAGGCCCCGCTTGCCACCGCTGCAAAAGGAAGGGACAGTCGATTAAGTTCTGTTCCAACGGGGATGCGTTCACTGCTGCCCAGGAGACTTCTGGGAAGTTGCAGGTCTCCCCGACCTCAGCTCCGTGCTTTTTGAACGCGCCGGGCGCTCTGCGCGTGCCCCTAGCCTGGATGGCAGGCTACAAGGCGTGCATGCAGTTTGCCGCCAACTCCTTCGCTCGCGGCTGGAGCCTCGCGGCGCTCGTGCAGCGCGATTGCGGCGGGCGTGTGTTCGCGCATGGCCGGGCCGGCGCAGCGGACACGCTGCTCTGCCTGCGGAGCTTTGGCACTCTCCCAGCAGCGTGTTCGCAAGGCGCTGCCGCGCCCGGAGCCGCTGCCGGCGCCGCTCAGTGGCCGCGCGCAAGCAGCTGGCCGGCAGCCTGGCCCCTGCGCAGCACCGCCACAGCAGCCTGCGGCCGCGGTGCAGGGGCGCCGCGAGCGCGATTGCAACAGGGCGCTGCACTTGAACTGCCACGTGCGTATTGGGCTGGGGCCGCGCGCAGCCTGCCTCCGTGCGCAGCGCCGCCCTGCGCCCACGCGCGGGGGTCTGCAGCAGCAGCGAGTGGGTTTGCAGCGTCCAGCAGCCACTGGCGGCTGGCCGCGACCGGGGCAGCGGCCAGTGCCAGCAGCGGCTCGGCCTTGCGGGCGGGCGCCTCGGCACAGAGCGGCTGCAGGGGGCGCCGCGCCGTATCGGCAGCCGCACGGACGCCGTGCTGCCTTAGCAAGAGCGCCGCCGCACGGGCAGAGGCCCTGGCACCTGCTGGCCCCAGCGGGGGCTGCGCCTCGCGCGCGTGGCCCTCGGCGCTCGCGGCCAGCGCCCGCAGGGGCTTTGCGGCGCACGCAGGGCGCGGGGCGGCGGCCGACGGCGGCCGTGGCGGGTCCGCGGCGGCGCGGCGGCGCGGCGGCCACGGCGCCAAGCGCAGCGCCGACCAGGTGCCGCCCTGAACCTACCCTAAGCGCAGCGCCGTCCAGGCGCTGTTCGGCGCGCTCGCTGCGCTTTCTGTGTCGTCGCAGAGGCTGTACTGGCAGCGCGGACGCATCGCCCGGCATGCGCGCCTGTGTCCTGTGCTCTGGTTGCGGTGCGGGCTGCATGCGCATGTGACGGGTCGCGTGCAGGGCCTGTATCTGGTGGCGCTGGTCGTGAGCATGGTCGGCGTCACATACGCGTCAGTGCCGCTGTATCGGTGCGCCTGCGAGTGCTGCTCCATGCAGGCCTGCAGCGCATGGCATGACATGGCATGGGCAGCCCTGTCCTGCGTGGAGCTGCAGGTAGGCCACTGCTAGGCATGAATCAGTGCTGCTCGTCTGCACTCAGGCTTGCAGGACACAGCGGTTAATATGCGACCACCCGCCATGCTCTGCATTGATGCATCGCAGTGATGCTGGGACACCGCCCGCACGGTGCGCGATGCGGGCGACAGGCAGCGCGGGCATGCGGCCGGCGACCTATGTTGACAGGTGCGGACGCGCGCAGGATGTTCTGCCAGGCCACGGGCTTCGGCGGCACGGTGCAGCAGGGGCGCACGGTGGAGGCCAAGCTGGCCGCGCGCGAGCGGAGCCGCGACGAGGCGCTGGAGGCCGCCGCGGCCGCGCGCGAGGTGCGCGCCTGGCAGGCCGCCACCGCCGCGCGGCTGCTGCCGCGCCGCGCCCGCAGGACAGGCGCCCGCGGGCGGAGCTGCGGGCTGCTGCTGCGCGTCGCCGCATGCCTGCTGCCAAACCATGCGCGACAGTCCTGAGGAGCGCGGCGCGCGCCTGGCGTCGCGCAGGCCGACAGGCGTGCTGCCGGCTGGCATGCGCGCGGCGCCTGCGCGTCAGCACCGCCCGCCTGCAGAAGCACCGCTGCCCGGCGAGCGGAGATGACAGGGCATGGCGGCCCAAAGCAGACCCTGAGCAGCGGGCGCGCCTGCGCACAGGTCACGGTCACGTTCAATGCCGACGTCTCTGACGGCATGAACTGGCGGTTCAAGCCCACGCAGCGCGCCGTCAAGGTGCGCCTGCCCGCACCGCAGAGCTGGCAAGGAGGCCGGAGTGGTTGGCTGCAGGCAGAGCAGAGTGGGGAGAGGTGCGCCTGCAAAAGCAGGGGGAGGGCAGGCCGCAGCTGCATACGAGCCGCGTCCCGGCCGTGCCTCGAAGCCTGCGCGGCAGTACCGGGCCCCAGCAATAGGGCGAGCGCCCGCACGCCGCGCGACACGGGGTCGCCGAGCGGGACAGCGTCCAGCAGGCGGCTGCTGCACGGCTGCCGCAGGCCGACGCCCCGCGGCGCGCGGCGCGCCGCAGGTGCGGCCGGGGCAGAGCACGCTCGTGTTCTACACCGCGCACAACCTGAGCGACCATGCCGTGACGGGCGTGTCAACATACAACGTGGCGCCGCAGCAGGCCGGGCTGTACTTCAACAAGATCCAGTGCTTCTGCTTTGAGGAGCAGAAGCTGCGGCCAGGCGCGCCCTCGCCGGCCCGCGCCGGGCCCTGCTGCCCCTGACTTGGGTCGCAGGGAGGCGCCGGCTGCGGCCGCAAAGCTCGCGCCAGCCCGTGTCGAGGCTCGGTGCTGCATGCGCGCGCGCGCGACGCGCGCCGCGCGCGCGGCTCGCAGCACGTCTGCGGCGCGAGCCGCAGACGGGGAATGTGACGCGTCGCAAGCTGCTCGCGCGCCTGGCCTGCTGCGTGCACAAGAGCTGTGCCCTCCCCTGGCGCAGGTAGCTGCCCGTGCCCTGTCCGGCCGGCACCATGGCGTGCGCACCTTGCGCAACTGCTCGGGTGTGCAGGGTAGGGAAGGGTAGGGCAGCCAAACGCGCCAGCGCTGACCCCGGCCCGACCGCGCGCCGCGCGCCGCGCTGAGCCCTGGCGCCCGCGCGCCGCGCCGCGCAGGCGAGACGGTGGACATGCCCGTGTTCTTCTACATCGACCCCGAGTTCGCGACCGACCCGCGCCTGCGTGGCGTGGACCAGCTGACGCTCTCGTACACCTTCTTCAAGGCAGGGCCTTAGCAGGGTCTCGGCAGGGTCCCGGTAGCACGCCGCATGTGGCGCAGCCGCGAGAAGCTTGCCATGTGTGCGCAGAATGCAGATGTGTGGACTCGAGGAGCGCTGCGAATGCTGTCTGCCGCTGTGTGTATGACGGGGCCGGCGACCCAAAGGTGTCCAGAGACCAGGGAGGACAGGCGAGCGCGGACAGGCGACCATGCGGCCATGCGGCAGCCGCTGCCTGGCGACCGGGCTGCCTTGCGCTGCAGGTATCCGAGGAGGAGGCGGAGGCGCCCGCGGCCGCGCGCGGTGGCGCCCTGGCCGGACAGGCGCCCGTTCCCGTGTTGGCCCAGGCTGCCGGCGCGCCCTGATGGTGAGGCCAGGGGTTCGGTGGCATGCATGGCTTGAAGCGGCCTCCTGCAGCGGCTGCCTGGGTCCAGCAGGTGCATGCAGGGTCTGCGCAAGGGAGCCGCCCAGCTCTGCTAGCTCGGCCCCTTTCCGCAGCAGACCGCTGAACCGCTGGTGTGTGGTAGCAAGGCATGCGCTATTCTCGCACCTGACTGCAGCCAGGTGAATTGCGTTGCGACAAGTGCGTGACATGCTATAAACTGGGGTGATGTAGGATGTGTTTGGGGTTTGTGCGCGTGTGTGTCAGCACAAAGCAGTGTCCATGTTTAACATGGTGCCAGCAGCACATGAATATTGGTTGACATGCAAGTAACAAAGTGAGCAGCACCGCTTGTAGCCTCACAGCCGCCGTACTGGCAAGCACGTTACATCATTTACAAGACACGCACTGCATTGGTGTGGAGCAGGAGGGCCATGCAACCACACAAGCATGTGCCACATGCCAAGCCTTGGCACTTGAGAGATATCTGACTTGGCTGCGCTGTTATTACATAGACCCATTGGGCACCGCAATGCTGCTCATACATACATGCACTCGCAGCCTACCCACGTCCCAACAAAAAAATGCATCATCCACGAAACCATCCATCTATGCGGCTCAGCCCCACACAGCAACAGAGCGCACAGCCACCTCATCGCAGTCAGCAGTGACCCGCGCCCGCACATCATCCTATGGCATCAACAACGAAAGCATTGCAACGACGTCCGCCGCCAGAGTACAGAAGCCTTGGTGAACCCATCCCGCCCTCCCAGCTGCCTAAACAACATTATTCTCCCAGGGTTAACAGTGGCTCACATGCTGTGAGCCCTTCCACCGCAAGCAGCCCTGGCAGAGCACAAAAGGTCTGGCTCTGGGCGCAGGTCCCACGCGTGTCATTCTCTGCTGCCCGCACCCCACCCCTGTCAACCTGCTCCCACCCCTGTCAACCTGCTTTATCACCCACACGCTGAGCAGCGTGCGCCCAACATGTCCCCGCACACAGACTGTGCACAAGCACCCCCGCTCTCCTGGCTGGCAACATACAAGCGAGCCAAAACAGCGCAGTCGGCGCCCACCTATTTTCCCCATGTTGCGATTGACCTTTTTCCCCCTGTTGCGACTTCCATGGCACACGCTATGGGACGCGCGACGGCGGCGAACCAGAACCATCAACACACACAGGGCTATGCAGGCCAGGCGGCCTGCACCCACCGAATGCACCCACTGACCTGTTTGATAAAGACCAAATGATGCAACCTGCGAGGGCGGCAGGCGCCGTCACGCCGCAGCAATCTGCGGCAACACCGCCCCTGCCGCGCCACGCACCTACATCGGCTGCGCGTGGGGCGCGCTGAGCACTGCATAAGGCAGGTTAGCCCTGGCCACGCACAAGGCTGCGCCAGGCCCCACGACGCGGCTGCAGAGCAGACTCGAGACGACACCCGGGGGGCAGCACGAGTGTGCCACGCAGGCGTGTTCCCCTCGATATAAAATCAGCAGAAAACTGTGTGTTTCGCACCAAGACCCGCGCGCACCGCGCCGCGGCCGCCTCGGTCTGCGCGAGCGCCCCAACGCACCCCGCCGCTTACCACCCTGTCCTCTAGTTCTATCAACCTCCAAATGCACACAGCGCTGCGCCTGTGGCGCCTGCAAACGCTCGGTCTCACAGCCTTGCCAGATGCGGCACATTCCGCCAGAGCCTACCCCGGGAGCCAGGCGCTCCGTGCCATACCGGGTCCATGCAAGGAGCCCATCGGGATGCCGGGGCCAGGCTCGCCGCCCGTCTCCGCAGGAGAGCAAGGCGTCGAGCGCAGGCCCGCGCGCACCCGGTTATAATACAACGCCAAAAGAATGAGTGAGCCGGAAAACCCTGGTGCCCGCCTCGGGGGCCCCGAGGCGGCGCAAGAAGCATTGCTAACGGGCTGGGGGGACTAGGGCAGTTCTGCGGGCGCGCCCCCCGGCTGTTCAAAAGTGCCGTGGCGGCGCCCGCCCCGCGAGCACGCGCGCCACCCAGTGCGCCCGCGCCTCCTGCCTATCAGATACAGGTTTCCAGCCGGGCACCCGCGCCCGCGATCCTCCGCTGCACCTAAACCAAAGGACGACGGGCGCCGGCTGTCTCAGGCAGCGACGGGGACCTGCAGCAGGCGCTTCAGCGCATTGGCAGCGGCCGCGGTCGCGGTTGGTGTTGGCGGCCCGCCGCTGCCGCCGCTCGTGCGGGCCAGCAAGGCGCGCGTCGGCATCGGCAGCGCCTCTGGCGCCGGGCTGGTGGAAAATCCCGGGCCGGCAAATACAGTCGAGCTGGGGCTGGTGGAGCGCGCGGACTTGCCGACCGAGCCCGAGGACTTATGCGCGGGAACAGGGTTGGCGCTCACCACGCGCGCTTGTTGCGTGATACCCTCCCTGCGCACAGCAAGCGCACAGGTAGTGTCAGCATCTGAACAGCCAAGGAGGGCACGGTATATACCCGCCTGCTGTGAAAGGGCGGTGTACCGTCACCAACCCCAGACATATGTGGCATGGACACCTCAGCGCCACACCAGTCACCAACCTAGTACAGCAACATAGTACAGCAGTGGTGGTGGCACCAGCACGCCGGGCAGGTAACCTCATGCCGGGAAAACACCCGGAACACAAGCCACGCAAAGCGCCTGAACGTGCCTCGCAGGCTTGCTGCGCTTCGAGCCAGGCCCGGCCTGCCCGGCCGGACGGCGGGTCGATCCGACCACCTGTTTTGTCGCTTCCAGCGTGGGGGGCCTGCCATGCAGCCCGGGGGGTCAGTCCAGGCCCCGTCCGCCTCCGCAAACCAGCAAACCCAGCGTGCACTACACACGGCTATTTGCCGTAAACTTGAAAACAGCTCCGTCCGGCAAGGCACGCACATGGCTTGATCGGTGAAGTCAAAAGGCACCAGCACGCGCAGCTCTGCAGCGCTCACAGACCGGCAGCGCTTTGGCTGGCTCGCGGCAATAAGGGCGTCGAGTAGCAAATCGCTCTCGCCAGAGAAGGTTGCGGGCACCCGCGCGCACGGCGCCCGGACCTGGTCAGCAGTTTAGTCAGCACCGAGTCACTCGGGTCACCGCTTCTCAGCCACGCCCTGCAAGGAAGCCCAGGAGACACGGGCCGGCAGGGTAAGCAGCGCCGTGATAGAGATCTGATGTACCATCACGCACCTGCGGCATGAGTACTGCTGCCATCACACCCTGCGCTTCGAGCAGGGGCGAGTGCGCTGCTTTGCCTTGGTGCGCTCTGCCTTGGTGCGCTCGGGGCGCCTGGAAACTACGCGGCAGTGATGCACACGCTGGTAGGGTGGTTGTGACTGGCGTTGCCTCAAGCTCAAGACCGAACCCCGTTGCCTGCCTCACGTCCGGGTCCAACACGCTGGTGCAAAGCAAAACTTTGTTGATGAATCATGAGTGAGAAAGCCGATGGTGGATTCTATGCCCCTTATGCCCTCGCATTTCCCTGCATAAAGGAAAACAAGAAGAGGAAAAAATTAAGAGGTAAGAGAGGCCAGGCAAGATCAGTCACACAAGCGAGAGGCGCAAGGGAGCCTCGGACGCCCGGCCAGCTCAGTGGCGGGCTTTGATGTCTGCGGTGGAGCTGGCGCAGGTCAATGCGAGCATCGAGGCGCTGCTGTACAGCCTGGGGCAGGAGGGCCTGCTGGATGACCAGTTCGCGCAGCTCATGCAGCTGCAGGCGCGCTCCCGGGCTCCCTAAGGAGCGGGGTTGTAGGTTGGGTTCTGCGAATGCGGGGAGCGGTACAGCGCTGGAGCTCTCGCCGGGCCTCAGACTGGGTGCCCTTGTGTGGCCAGCACTTTCTTGGGCTCCAGGATCAGCCGTTGCGGCCGGACCTGCCGCTGCCGGGCTACGCTGCAATGCGTGCATATGCGCAGCGCACTGCTCACAACCACGCTTGTTGTGCTGCATTGTCGAGATGTTTCGTGCCGAGGTCTGGATGACTCCTTGGTTTCACGCCGCTGCTGCCTCAGCGTGGGCCGCCCACCTGCCCCGGCGGCACGCTTGCTCTGCGCAGCCCGCCGCGCCCCGCACAGAGGCTACGCCGGCAGCGCTGGCTCTGGAACAGGCACCGGGAGGCACCGACGGGTATTCGCAGCGCCCGCCCCGTGGCACTTGCACGCAGCAAGTGTGGCGGCGGGCGCGCCCGGCCTGCGCGGCCGGGGTCCTCCACACCCGCTGGACACAACAAGCCTTGGAGCACGGCCTCAGGCCTACGCTGTCACGTGCGACAGCGGCGGCGTGTTCGGCAGAGGTGGTGCAGCTGTGGGGCATCTGGCTGCGGGGTGTCCAGGCCGGAGGCGCTGCGGACGCGCAGCGGCGGGCTCAGCGCACCCGCCCACCGCTCCGTGGAACGCGGGAGCGATTGACGGGGGCGCTCAGGCGGCGCGCCCGCCGCCCGTCCCCGGCGCAGCCCCACGCTTGAGTGTCGCAGGCCCCGGGCGAGGCGAGCGAGCCCGCGGCGCCGCGGCAGCGCCGGCAGAGCCCTGCAGGACCCCACTGCGCGCAGGGCTGCACAGCGGGAGCTGTGCCAGCTCCCTGGCACAGGGGCAGGGAGCCCTGCGCTCCCTGGCCAGGGGGCACCCTTGGCTGGGGGTGCCCCCTTGCCAGGCACCTAACCTGGCTAGGAAGGGCAGGGGGGGGCCGAGCGGGGGCGCCGGGCGCGCAGGACGCGACCAACCCCGACTTTGTGGCCGAGGTCGTCGAGCTGTACTTTGAGGACTCAGCCGGCAAGGTGGACAAGCTGGAGGCCAAGCTGGCCGCGCCCGCGCCCGACTTCAACGAGGTCGACCAGCTGGTGCACCAGTTCAAGGGCAGCTCGGCCAGCTTCGGCGCGCAGGCCATCGCCGCGCTGTGCGTGCAGGCGCGGGGGGC